>Ga0209795_10000022_pt1 | contig 194337 bp, 169 predicted proteins | sample AgamicOrMarz_FD_187166 | JGI IMG/M metagenome (GOLD analysis project Ga0209795, IMG submission 187166) | Agave microbial communities from Guanajuato, Mexico - Or.Ma.rz (SPAdes) (version 2) | ecosystem: Host-associated > Plants > Phyllosphere > Phylloplane/Leaf | place: Guanajuato, Mexico... | reverse complement strand
ATCAGTTCTTCGAGACCTAACCGGAGCCCGGTCCCAATCAGCAAATGCCAATCTTTAGTGGTTTTCTTTAGAACGAGAAGCTTCGTCGCTAGCAGCGCCGCCGCCCTCGTCAGTGAGCGGGTTATAGTCGGAACACCTTTTTCAAGTCAACACGCCCAGTCGCAAAAACTTCAAAAAAATTGCAAGATATTGATTTTAAATAGATTTATGCATTTTTGCGAGATCCTCCGGGATTCACCAGCCTTTAACCAGGAGGAATTCGACGATGGATCTCCCCGGGGCGGCAGCTGGACCATAAGGCCGCAATATCCTTGTGCCGAAAAGGCGAAACATGCGATAGCGAAAGCACCCTTTATAGAGACCCTGGCCCTCTTGGCCGTTTTCGGAGCGATCATCGTGCGCGTCTTGGAAGAAGCTTTTATTGCCGAACTGCCCAAATATTATCGCGGCAAGGTGCGGGAGAATTACGACCTGCCGAGCGGCGAACGCATCATCATTGCCACGGATCGTCTGAGCGCCTTCGATCGCATCATTACCTGCATTCCGGATAAGGGCCATGTCCTGACCCAGACCGCCCGCTACTGGTTCGAGGCGACGAAGGACATCTGCCCCAATCATGTTATCGCCTATCCGGATCCGAATGTGGTGGTCGGCAAGCGTCTCGATATCCTGCCGGTCGAGATCGTCGTGCGCGGTTATCTGGCCGGCACGACAGGCACCTCGCTTCTCACCCTTTACAAGAAAGGTGAGCGCAGCATCTATGGACTGAACCTGCCCGATGGCCTGAAGGATAATCAGGCGCTTCCCGAACCGGTGATCACTCCGACCAGCAAGGCCTTCGATGGCGGCCATGACGAACCGCTCTCACCCCGAGACATTATCGATCAGGGCCTGCTGACGGCGGAGCAATGGCAGACACTTTCGACCTATGCGCTCGCTCTTTTCGCGCGTGGCCAGGAGATGGCGGCAGAACGCGGTCTTATCCTCGTCGACACGAAATATGAATTCGGCACCGATGCCGATGGCACCATCATTCTGGCTGACGAAATTCATACGCCAGACAGCAGCCGTTACTGGATCGCCGACAGTTATGATGAGGCTTTTCGCACAGGCGGACGCCCGAAAAGCTTCGATAAGGACTTTGTCCGGGCCTGGGTCGTGGAGCGCTGCGACCCCTATAAGGACGAACTTCCGCCCATTCCCTCGGACCTGATCGAGGAAACGTCGTCCGTCTACCGGCACGCCTTCGAAATGATCACCGGCACGCCCTTCGTTTCAGACCGGAATGGCGAAACGGTATTGCAGCGTATCCGCACCAATCTTGCGCCCTATTTCGTGAAATAGGGCTCCGCCCGTTTATCGAGGTAAAATAACGAGGACTTAAGCGTGCGAAAACCGCGTCGCAAAGCTGAGGAAACACGCGAGGATATTCTGCGGACTGCCGATACCCTTTTCCGCGAACGGGGCATCGCCAAGTCGTCCATCGCCGACATTGCCCATGAACTTGGCATGTCGCCAGCCAACGTGTTCAAGCACTTCAGTTCGAAGACGGCGCTGATAGACGCCATTTGTGATCGTCACATCACTCACATGATCGGCCGTTTCAACACGGTGGACACACCTGCTCCGCCGCCTGAAAAGCTCGGGCTCATCGTCCGCCGGTTGATGCAGGCCCATATGGAAGATATTCGCGAGAACGCATTCTTCCTTGAAATGATCTTTCTCGTGACGCAGACCGAGCTGGAGAGCGGCTTTCATTACAAGCAGCTCATCGAGGATCTTTTCTTCAATCTTATCCAGGATGGCGTCAATGCCGGCGTTTATCATTGCGCCGATAGCCGCAAGACGAGCCGCTACGTCGCTGCGTCTTTTGCCAGTGTTCTTCATCCTATATTTCTTATTCACGAAACGCAGGCTGAGCTGGACGAGCGGCTGAATGGTCTCGTTGACCTTGCCAATGCAGCCCTTCGAAACCCGCTTGCAAAGTGATGGAAATTAAATTACGTCACTTTTCGAGCGAGCGTACGTGACTCTTCATGTCTGCGCCCTAGTTCTGCCGGTATCCTGCCGGCTAATTGCCGCCTTCGTCCCCAAAGGCGGCAATCGAGATATCCTTCACGCCTCAGCGTCTGGAAAAGAATCATGAACCTTCGCAAACTGGTGCTTCCACTCTTCCTTGCAACTGCGCTTTCTGCCTGCAGTGATCAGGGACAGCAATCCGCAGGCCAAAGCCCGCAGAAGCCGGCGTCACCCGTCAGCGTCGTCGTGATGAAGAAGACCGACCGTCCGATCACCAACGTGCTTCCGGGCCGGGCCGTCGCATTCCAGACCACGGAGATCCGTCCGCGCGTCACCGGCGCCATTAGCGAGATCACCTTCAAGGAAGGAAGCGAGGTCAAGGCCGGCGAGGTTCTTTACCAGATCGACGACGACACCTATGCCGCGGCAGTCGCCCAGGCGCAGGCTGCGCTGCAGAAGGCTCAGGTCAGCATTCCTGCAGCCCAGGCGAACATGACCCGCTACGAACGGCTGGTGAACAGCGGCGCGACCCAGATCGAGTATGAAAATGCCAAGGTGACGCTGCTGCAGGCCGAAGCCGATGTTGAATCTGCCAAGGCGGCCTTGAACTCGGCCCAGATCGATCTCGACTTCACCAAGATCCGTGCGCCGTTCGATGGCCTGACGACGATCTCGACCGTCAGCATCGGCAATATCGTCACGGCCAACCAGACCACCGCGCTGACCACTTTGCGCAATATCGACCCGATCTATATCGACCTTATCGATTCCAGCACCAATCTCCTGGAACTGCGCGCGGCTGTTGCTTCGGGCCGTCTTCACGGCGATCCTCGCACGGCCGATATCAGCCTGATGCTCGAAGATGGGACGAAATACGACCATAACGGCAAGCTGAACATGGCGGAACTTGCCGTCAGCGAGACCACAGGAACCTACCAGATCCGTGCCATATTCGACAATCCCGATCACATTATCCTGCCGGGCATGTATGTTCGTGCGACCGTTACCGTCGGCACCGAGAACGGGTATCTCATTCCACAGAGAGCCGCGACGCGTAATGCCCGTGGCGAACTTTCGGCAAAGTTCGTCACGGCTGACAACAAGGTCGAGACCCGCACCTTCACCACCAGCAAATCCTCTGGCAACAACTGGCTTGTGACCGACGGCATCGCCGATGGTGACCGCCTCATCGTCGACGGCTTCCAGTGGATCGCCGATGGCGCACCGGTTCAAGCAGTCGAGGCAACGGTCAACGACCAGGGTTTCGTGGTCGAAGAGCCGAAAGTCGATGAAGCAAAGCCCCAGAAGTAGGAACGGCTGACGCTCGCCCGTAAACGCGGCCCCAAAACGCGGCAAGGAATTTCGAAATGGCGCATTACTTCATTCGGCGGCCTGTCTTCGCCTGGGTCATCGCAATCGTCATCATGCTGGGTGGCGCACTTGCCATCAGCACGCTGTCGATCTCGCAATATCCCGATATCGCCCCGACGACCGTGCGCATCAGCGCAACATATAATGGCGCTAGTGCCGAAACGGTCGAAAAGTCAGTGACCAGCATCATTGAGGACGGCATGACCGGCCTTGATGACCTGACCTACATGACCTCGTCATCCTCCACGGGCAGCGCCAGTGTCACGCTGACCTTCGGCAACAGCATCATGCCAGACATTGCCCAGGTCCAGGTGCAGAACAAGCTTCAGCTGGTACAGTCGCAATTGCCGGATGTCGTCCAGAGCCAGGGCATCTCGGTCACCCGCTCGACATCGAGCATCCTCATGGTCGGCGCACTCGTTTCCGAAGACGGCAAGCGCAGCTCTGTCGATCTCGGCGACATTTTCGCGACCTCGATCGAAGATCAGGTCCAGCGGCTCGAAGGTGTCGGCAGCATTAATGTCTTCGGCTCCGGTTATGCCATGCGCGTCTGGCTCGATCCGTTCAAGCTGCAGAAATACCAGTTGACCGCGGCCGACGTGACCTCCGCCATCGAGGCACAGAACACCCAGGTTTCTGTTGGTTCGCTTGGCGCCCAGCCGGTGACGGAAGGCCAGCAGCTGACGGTCACCATGACAGCGCAGAGCCAGTTGACCACCGTCGACGAATTTGAACGCATCATTCTGAAAGTCGAGCAGGACGGCGCAACGGTTCGTCTAAGCGATGTGGCCCGCGTCGAGATCGGCCAGGAGTCCTATGGCGGCAGTTCGCGTTCCAACACCAAGCCGGCAGCCGGTTTTGCCGTTAACCTTGCAACCGGCGCCAATGCACTCGACACCGCGGCACGCGTGAAGGCAGAGCTGGATCGTGTTGCCGGGTCGCTTCCCGACGGCGTCGAGATCACCTATCCCTATGACACGACCCCCTTCGTCAAACTGTCGATCGAAAAGGTCGTGCACACGCTGATCGAAGCGATCGTTCTCGTCTTCGTCGTTCTTCTCATATTCCTTCAGAACCTGCGCGCCACCTTCATTCCGATGATTGCGGTACCCGTCGTGCTTCTCGGGACATTCGGCATCCTTGCCCTGACGGGATATTCGATCAACACACTGACCATGTTCGCCATGGTTCTGGCGATCGGGCTTCTGGTCGACGACGCGATTGTTGTCGTCGAGAATGTCGAGCGCATCATGGACGAGGAAGGTCTGTCGCCGCTCGAGGCGACCGAGAAGTCGATGCATGAAATCACCGGGGCGATCATCGGTATCGCACTGGTTCTGACCGCCGTGTTTATTCCCATGGCTTTCTTCGGTGGCTCGACGGGCATTATCTACCGACAGTTCTCGGTCACGATCGTTTCGGCCATGCTTCTGTCTGCTGTCGTCGCCATCGTGCTGACGCCGGCACTTTGCGCCACGATGCTGAAGCCGATCGACCACGCCAAAAAGAAAAGCGGCATCGGCGCGAAGTTCAACAATGGCTTCGACAAGACGACGAACGGTTATGTCGGTACGATCGGTTATCTTCTGAAGCGTCCGTTGCGCGTCATGCTGCTGTTTGCGCTGATCGTCGGCGGCTGCGCCTTGCTGTTCACCAGACTGCCGAGCTCCTTCCTTCCCCAGGAAGACCAGGGTGTTCTGATGACGATCATCCAGACGCCGGTCGGCTCCACGACGGCGCGCACGGAAGAAGTCGTCAAGCAGGTGGAATCCTACTTCCTCGAAAAGGAGAAGGATAATGTCGATGCGGTCTTCGGCGCACTCGGCTTCAGCTTCAGCGGCACGGGCCAGAACAACGCCATCGTCTTCACCAAGCTTCGCGACTTCTCGGCGCGTGAAGGTGTGGGCCAGTCTGCGGCGGAAGTTCTGCAGCGTGCGCAGGGACATTTCTTCACCCTTCGCGATGCACAGGTGTTTGCCCTGCTTCCTCCCGCAATCCAGGGGCTGGGCAATTCCAGCGGCTTCTCCGCCTATCTGGTAGACAGCGGCAATAACGGCAATGACGCGCTGACCCAGGTCTCGCAGCAATTGATCGGCGAAAGTGCGACAAGCCCGATCATCAGTTCGCTCCGCAGCAACAACCAGCGCAGCGAGACCCAGCTGAAGATCCTGCTCGATCAGGAAAAGCTCGGCGCCATGGGCGTCGATCTCGCGGCTGTCAACTCGATGCTCGCGACGATCTTTGCCGGACGTGACGTCAATGACTTCACCCTCGATAACGAGCTGAAGCCGGTTTATGTTCAAGGTGATGCGTCTTACCGCATGCAGCCCGACGACCTCAAATACTGGTATGCCCGCAATACCGATGGCGAAATGGTGCCTTTCTCTTCGTTCAGCAAGCTGGACTGGGTTAACGGAACGCCGCAGCTTGCTCGTTACAACGGCACCAGCGCGATGTCGCTGGAAGGTTCGACCAAACCCGGCGTGAGCACCGGCGAGGCTATGAATGAGCTGGAACGCTTGGTAACCGAGTTGCCGGGTGGCTACACCGTCGCATGGCAGGGGATTTCCTACCAGGAACGTCTGTCTGGTTCACAGGCACCGATGCTCTACGCATTGTCGGTCCTGATCGTATTCCTCTGCCTCGCAGCGCTTTATGAAAGCTGGTCGATCCCGTTCTCGGTCATCCTTGCGGTACCGATCGGCGTGCTTGGTGCTCTCGCCGCAGCCTATCTGGCAAGCCAGTCGAACGACGTCTATTTCAAGGTCGGCCTGCTGACGACCATAGGTCTGGCGGCGAAGAACGCGATCCTGATCGTCGAATTCGCCAAGGACCGGCAGGCGACCGGGATGGGCCTGATCGAAGCCACCCTGGAAGCGGCGAGACTTCGTCTGCGTCCGATCATCATGACGTCGCTCGCCTTCATCCTCGGTGTCGTACCACTAGCAATTGCGACCGGTGCAGGCTCTGCCGCACAGAATGCAATCGGTATTGGCGTGCTGGGTGGTATGCTTTCTGCAACACTCCTCGGAATTTTCTTCGTTCCGACGTTTTTTGTTGTCGTCAGGCAGTTATCAAAACGTGAAAAACAGGAGACAACTACGTAAATCCGTTTACCAGTTGGTGGCATTCTGTCACCGATTCGGATTACGGTCGCCAATTCAATGATGTCGGCCCCGACACTCGCGGGCTTGTAAGTAAGGGCTTTGGGACAAAAATATGATTTCCACTCGCGCAGCCGCCCCCCTCGTATTGCTACTGCTGTCCAGCTGCACACTTGGTCCTGACCATACTGCACCGCAGATTTCGCTTCCGGCAAAGTTCGCCGAAGGATCTGCGACGAGCAATGGTGATGTTGCCAAGAATGCCTGGTGGACAGCATTCTCCGACACACGCCTGAATGGTTACGTCAACCAGGGTCTCTCGCAGAACCTCGACGTGCTCCAGGCTCTGGAACGTATCAATCAGGCACAGGCAGCCGTCATCAGCGCCGGCGCCGGTGGTCTTCCGTCGCTCGACCTGAGCGCACAGGCCGGACGCAGCGGTGCCAGCAGGCTCGGCGGCAACCCAGGCGCCACCTCGCTCGCCGAGCAGAATTCTGCTTCCGGTGGCCCGACCGCCTCCTGGTTCCTCGATCTCTTCGGCCTCTATGCCCGCTCCAGGGAAGCAGCACTTGCGGATCTCGACGCCAGCTATGCAAGCGTCGACGTCGCGCGTTTGACGCTGCTTTCTGCTGTTGCAGGCGCTTATATCGACGTTCGTTATTATCAGGAACGCATCGCGCTGACCCGCGCAAACCTTGATTCGCGTCGCGAGACGTTGAACCTCACCAAGCTTCAGCTCGAAGCCGGCGCTGCATCGCGACTGGATGTCGTTCAGGCCGAAGGTCTGGTCAACTCCACCCTGTCGACCTTGCCGGGTCTCGAGACCCAGTTCCGTCAGGCAGCACATCGCATTGCGACCCTGCTCGGCCTGCCGGCTTCCTCGCTGATCGCAGACCTGCAGCGTGGCGCACGCCAGCCGGTTGCGCGCTTCAGCCCGAAGTCGGGTGTGCCGGCAGACCTGATCCGCAACCGTCCGGACGTTCGCGCCGCCGAACGCCAACTGGCAGCCGCAACCGCCCGCATCGGCGTTGCAGAAGCCCAGCTTTACCCCTCGATCTCGCTTGGCGGTTCGATCACACCTTCCTATTCCAAGGTGTTGGGTAACGACTCGGGCATTCTGTCTTGGTCCTTCGGTCCTTCGCTTTCGCTGCCGATTTTCGATGGCGGTGCTTTGAAGGCAAACGTCAAGTCGAACGAATCGGCTGCGCGCGAAGCCTATCTCTCCTGGAAGCAGACGGTTCTGGGCGCAGTTGAAGAAGTCGAAAATGCTCTGGCCGCAGTTTCCCGTGACGGTCGTACGGTTGCCGCCCTGCGCGCAACCGTGAAGTCGTACCAGGAAGCCCTCGAGCTTGCGACCGCAAGCTACCGCGACGGCGCCTCCTCGCTGCTCGACGTTCTCGATGCACAGCGTCAGGTTTCCGACTCGCAGGCAAATCTCGCACAGGCAGTTCAGCAGATGGCGCAGAACTACGTCTCGCTCAACGTCGCGATCGGCGGCGGTTACGCGGTCGGCTCCACGGCGAAGACGGAAGTTGCTTCCGCGAAGGTCGTCAAGGACTGATGCTGAATTTGAGGCCGGTTCGCCGGCCTTGCTTCTCTTGATCAAGCACAACAAAAAACCTCCGGAGCACAAGCTTCGGAGGTTTTTTAATGCCGTTATGAAGGCCGGGGACGATGCCCCGGCAAATTTCTTAGTTCTTGGCGCGCTCGACGTAGGAATTGTCTTCCGTGGCGATGACGACGCGGGTGCCGGCATCGATATGCGGCGGAACAGCGGTGCGGATGCCGTTGGACAGCATAGCCGGCTTGTAAGAAGACGAAGCCGTCTGGCCCTTGACGACCGGTTCGGTCTCGGTGATCTCGAGAATGACGTGACGCGGCAGCTGCAGGGCAAGCGCCACACCTTCGTGCATGGACAGGATGCAGACCATGCCTTCCTGCAGATAGGCCTTCTGGTCACCCATCGTGTCGGCGTCGACGACGATCTGGTCGTAGTTTTCCGGGTTCATGAAGTGGAAGCCTTCGCCATCTTCATAAAGGAACTGATGGTTGACGTCTTCGACAAAGGCGCGCTCGACCTGTTCCGTCGTACGCCAGCGCTCCGACACCTTCACGCCATCGACGATGCGGCGCATGTTGACCTGGGTAACAGGCGTGCCCTTGCCGGGATGGAAGTTTTCAGCGGTGAGAACGACATAGAGCTTGCCGTCGACATCGATGACGTTGCCCTTGCGGACGGAAGAGGCGATGACCTTGACCATAAGAGTTCCTTGTAACTCGACCGGCCACGTCGTAGATGACTGGCGAAACGGCCGTAGAGATGCTTTTCAGGTTTCCTTGCCGGCGCAACTAACGCAAAATCCGCCAAATAGCCAGCCCTGGCATTGGCCGACATTGCCCGACAAGGCGAGAAAGCTTCGTCCATGAACCATACCGGCGTCTCCGCATTCCCCTGGTGGACCAAGAACAGCCATGCCGACCGCCGGCCCTTCCTGATTGGCCGCAACCGGGTGCAGACGGCGCTGAGAGCTTTCTTCTCCTCGCGTGATTTCATCGAGGTCGATACGGCGACGCTGCAGGTATCGCCCGGCAACGAGACGCATCTCCATGCTTTTGCAACCGAATCCCTGACAATCGACGGCGAGGCGGCCCCGCTTTACCTGCACACGTCGCCGGAATTTGCCGCCAAGAAGCTGCTCTCAGCCGGCGAGACCCATATCTTCACCTTCGCGCATGTCTATCGCAACCGTGAACGCGGACCGCTGCACCATCCCGAATTCACCATGCTAGAATGGTATCGCGTCGGGCAAGCTTACGAACAGCTGATGGCGGATTGCGCCGACATGCTGAAGCTTGCGGCAGAAACGACCGGCACAAAGCGCTTCTCTTTCCGCGGCATGGAGATCGATCCGTTTGCCGAGCCGGAGCGACTGACGCTTGCCGAAGCTTTCGACCGCTTTGCCGGCATCGATCTCCTCGCCTCCGTTGCCGCATCGGGCGAGACCGACCGTGATCTGCTGGCAGGATCAGTGCGAAACGCCGGAATTCGTGTTGCCGAAGATGACACTTGGGGGGATCTGTTCAGCAAGGTGCTGGTCGACAAGATCGAGCCGCATCTGGGGCAGGATCGTGCGACGATCCTCTGCGAATACCCGATCTGCGAGGCGGCGCTGGCAAGGCCCTCTGCCCGTGACCCACGCGTGGCGGAACGGTTCGAGCTTTATGCCTGCGGCGTAGAGCTGGCCAATGCCTTCGGCGAGCTGACCGATGCCGGCGAGCAGCGCCGCCGTTTCGAGCATGAGATGGCTGAGAAAGCCCGCATCTACGGCGAAGCCTATCCGATCGACGAGGATTTTCTGGCGGCTTTGGCTGTGATGCCCGAAGCGAGCGGTGCTGCTTTGGGCTTCGACCGGCTGGCCATGCTGGCGACGGGTGCGACGCGGATAGACCAGGTCATGTGGGCGCCGGTGGCGGAGGTGCATTCTTGAGCGCTGCCCGTTCATTAAAGACGCCGGACGAGCTGCAGGCTGCCGGGCTTGTTGCGCCCGAAGGGCTCGACGCGATCCGCTCTGTTGCCGAACATTATGCGATCGCGCTCACGCCGTCCGTGGTGTCGCTGATCGACCGCACGGACGCTACCGATCCGATCGCGCGGCAATTCGTGCCTGATGCGGCCGAACTGGTGACGACACCGGAAGAGCGCGAAGATCCGATCGGCGATGCCGCGCACAGCCCGGTCAAGGGCATCGTCCATCGTTATCCCGACCGCGTTCTGTTGAAGGCCGTGCATATCTGCCCGGTCTATTGCCGTTTCTGTTTTCGCCGCGAGATGGTGGGGCCGCAGGGAGACGGCACGCTGGCACCCGATGAGCTGGCGGCAGCCCTTGCCTATATCGGCGATCATCCGGAAATCTGGGAGGTCATCCTGACCGGCGGTGACCCGCTGGTCCTGTCTCCGCGCCGGCTGGCCGAAATCATGCGCGGGCTTGCCGCCATCGAACATGTGAAGATCATCCGTTTTCACACGCGCGTGCCCGTCGTCGAGCCTGACCGCATCAACGAGGCGCTGATGGCGGCGCTGAAGGAAAGCGGCAAGACCGTTTATGTGGCGCTTCACGCCAATCATCCGCGCGAGATGACGGTCGAAGCTCGTGCCGCCTCCGCAAGGCTTGTCGATGCCGGTTTTGCGATGGTGAGCCAGACCGTACTCCTGAAGGGTATCAACGACGATCCGGCTGTACTGAGAGACCTGATGAAGGCCTTTGTCGAGACTCGGATCAAGCCCTATTACCTGCATCACCCCGACCTTGCGCCCGGCACCGGCCATTTCCGTCTGGATATCGCGGAAGGCCAGAAGATCGTTTCCGCCCTGCGCGGCAACATTTCCGGCCTCTGCCAACCGACCTATGTGCTGGATATTCCAGGCGGCCACGGCAAGGCGATGATTGGCGAAAATGCCGTGCGTGGCGAGGGCGGCTGTTATTCGGTGAGCGATTTCCGCGGCGCAGAACATCGGTATCCGCCGCAATAGGATCAGGGCGCAGTAGGCCCTTGGCGATTTCAAGAATTCGCAAATTCGGACGGGGCGCTGAAAGCTGCCTCGTAAGTTTAGTTTATAGGTGACACCTCTCAGCGCCCCGTTCGGCAGTTTTTATCCGCGACTCCGGTCTCTCTGCCGTCACTTTTCGGGATGATCCTTTTGCGCCGGGTTTTCCGCTTTCGCGGACGGACTTGAGCGCCCGGCTAGACCATTCCTCAAGCCACCATGTGTGCCGCACAGGCACATCCGACGCGCCATTCGGGCATCAGAAGCGGCAGGTCTGTCCGAGACCTTACCGCTTCCCCCGTGTCGCCGGAGGGAGACCATTTTCCGCGGACCCCGGTGGTGGAGATTTACGTCCTCTCTCCACCACCAGTGCCGGTCCCGTCTCGCCGGCACGACTGCCGGTGTATCCGTGACGGAACGCGGTGATTGTAGGCACAGGTTGGGAGGGTGGGGATGAAGTTTTGTGCAAGGGATTGGTTTTGTTGAGGAGGAGGGCTGAAACGTCCCCCGGATGAAGCGAAACCCGCACCCAACCTTTCGCTGCGCTCACCCGCCACAAATCTTTCGATCAACAAAATAGCCTTGCAGCGTCTGCATCTGCGGGCGGTCGCCGGTGTCGGTCGGCTGGATGTTGAGCGGTTCGGATGGTTTCCACCAGTCGCCGGCGGCCCAATAGGACCAGCCGAGCCAGACATCCGGCCGGCTTTCGACCACTGCCACCATATCCTTGAGCGACTGCTGGCAGGCCGGCATGGTCGGGACGGCGAATTCTCCGAGAAACCCGCGGCGACCCTGGGCGGCGAGCCAGTCGCCCATATCGGTGATGGCCTTCAAGGCATCGGCCGCACGGCTGCATTCATCGTTCTTGCCGGAGAAGTCGACATCCAGATATTGGTGAACTTCGAAGGCATAGTTATTGGCAGGATCGGTCACGCCCGTCATCACGTTGGCATTCGGCGTGCCGTAATCGCCACCTGACCAGCTATGTGCACCGGTCCATGCGGTGCCGGGCACCAGGATCAGGTTATCGGCACCGGTCTGCCGGATAGCGGATATCGCGCTGTTGGCGGCTGAAAGCCAATCCTCTGCGGATATGCCGTAAGGCTCGTTCATCAAGCCGAACAGGATGCCCTCCTGGCTTGCAAATGTCGCCGCCAGCCGTCGCCAGAAATCCGCAAACGCGCTTTGCGGCACGCCGTCCGAGCCGATCAGCTGGTCTTCATAGCGTCCATAGTTATGCGGATCGAGAACCACCTGCATGCCGGCAGACCGGATGGCCTTCACAGCCGCACGCAGCCGCTTCAATTCGGCGGTATTGAACTTGTCATAAAGCTTGGGCTGCAGGCGTTCCCAGAGAAAGGGCAGGCGAACGCCGGTAAAGCCTTTGTTCTTGAAATAGGCGATCGTCTTGTCGGAAGGATAGATGTAGCCCGTGCCGTATTCCTGACCGAGACTGCCGAATTCGGCGCCTGCGAGATTGATGCCCCTCATGCACTCAGCCGATTGTGTCGAGCCGGCCGCGACAGCGACACAGGAAAGGGCAACCGCAAGCCGCCGCGCAAAAGCTCTGTATCCTACGCGTCTGTTCACACTTCATCTCCGGTATCGCGCGGTAGCCTCGCACCTGCACATTATGAAATCGCTAATAGGCGAGCGAGAGCATTCACATCGTTTGACGGCGGTCCTGCGCCCGCGAAAGGCGCAATGGGAACGGAATTTTGCACCGCCGCGCCTAATGTGACGCGATGAAGGACGATGGCAAGCGTCCCAGGCGCAAGAAAAACAGCACCCGGACAACCCGCGCAGTTTCCATCGGCGGTCATCACGTATAGGGCATTTGCTGAAAGCGCAGTGCAGGGGAGACGACGACGAATGAAAAACTATGTCCTGACGGTATCGTGCCGATCCACACGTGGCATTGTTGCCGCGATATCCGGTTTCCTTGCCGAAAAGGGCTGCAACATCATCGATAGTTCGCAGTTCGACGATCTCGATACCGGCAAATTCTTCATGCGCGTGAGCTTCATTTCCGAACAGGGCGCCGAGCGCGACGCGCTGCTTTCCAGCTTCGCCCCTGTCGCCGAGAAATTCGGCATGGACTGGGACGTCTTCGATCAGGCAGATCGGATGAAGGTGCTGCTGATGGTATCCCGTTTCGGCCATTGCCTGAATGATCTCCTCTACCGCTGGAAGATCGGCGCGCTGCCGATCGATATCGTCGGCGTCGTTTCCAACCATTTCGACTACCAGAAACTGGTGGTCAACAACGACATTCCCTTCCACCACATCAAGGTGACGAAGGACAACAAGCCACAGGCCGAAGCGCAGCTGATGGAAGTGGTAGAAACGAGCGGCACCGAGCTTGTCGTGCTGGCGCGCTACATGCAGGTTCTCTCCGACCAGCTCTGCGCCAAAATGTCGGGCAGGATCATCAACATCCACCACTCCTTCCTGCCGAGCTTCAAGGGCGCAAACCCTTATAAACAGGCCTATCAGCGCGGTGTGAAGCTGATCGGTGCCACGGCGCATTACGTCACCGCCGACCTCGACGAAGGCCCGATCATCGAGCAGGACACGGTGCGCGTTACCCACGCACAGTCGCCGGACGACTATGTTTCGCTTGGCCGCGACGTCGAGAGCCAGGTGCTGGCGCGCGCCATCCACGCGCATATCCACCACCGGACTTTCATCAACGGAAACCGCACCGTCGTCTTCCCGCCAAGCCCCGGTTCCTACGCATCCGAACGCATGGGATAAATCGCACAAGCAAAGGCTGAAAGTCCCTATGGACGCAGCGTTTACCTGCGCTATCCTCACGTCAAGGTTTTACCGGAGAGTGAGAATGCCAGGCGACGAAGCGTCCGAAGTACTCGATACCCCCGCCATTGACGACGACCGTGCCGATGACGTGTCCCTGGATACGATCGAGGCGCTGTTGCGCGACCATTGGGGCCTCTCCGGTCAGATCTTTCCGGTAGAGGAAAAATACGGGCTCGGATATCTCGTTGATAACGGCAACCTGCGTTATTTCCTCGAGATAAGGGATTTGGCGGACGAGCAGGCTTTGCGCGTCGAACACGAGGTGATGCGCCATATCACTCGCAGTCCGGATGGGCCGCAGGTGCCTGAACCGGTCGCCACCAAGGCCGGGGCGGAAGTGCTGACGGCCGAGATCGGCGGCATGACCCGTGTCTTACGCTTGCTGACGGCTCTTGATGGCGATCCGCCGCCAGAAGATCGCGATGTGACCGAGGAAACCGCAGCCGAGCTCGGCGCATTGCTGGCAAGCCTGGTGAAAAGCCTCGAGGATTTCGATCCGCTGATCTGGAACGGCGAGCATGAGGACGACTTGCGCAAGGCAGGCCCGCGCACTGTCTCGCTTCTTTCCAAGGTAGCCGACCAGGAGGCGCGCGACATGATTGCCCGCGCCATGGTGTCCGCGCTGCGCCGCATTCATCCGCTGGCGGCGGAATTTCGCATCGGTCTGGTGATCCCGGATCTTGGCCCCGGCGATCTCACCGGCGAGACGGACAACGTCGACTGGCATCCAACAGGAATTACCAATCTTGGTGGCCTCTCACGAAGCTGGTACGTCTCGGCGTTGGCCAAGACCTGTGCCCGCATCCTCGCCAGCCAAGGGGGAGAACCGGCATCGATCCTGCCGGCCGTGACCGGTTATCATGCGATCGATCCGCTGAATGCAGCCGAACTGGAAGCGCTCTGGCCACTCGTTATCGCCGATATCGCGTTTTCGGCAGCACTTGCTGAAAACACCCACGCCGAGGCCCCGGATGACGAGTCGGCCGCCGAGGAAGCCAGGGGACGTCGCCAGATCCTCGCCAATGCTTCGACGGTTCCCGCCGAATATATGCATGCCTGCATCCTGGAGGCCGGCAGGATCGAACCGGAACCTCTCGATCTGAACCTGCTTATGCCGGAACTGGAAGCGGAGAAGATAAGGCTCGTTGACCTGAGCTCGAAAAGCTCGCTGTTTCAGGGTGGTAACTGGACTGATCCCGATTGCGACTGGCGGCTTCTGGCCCGTACTGCCTGGGAGACGGGCATGGGCAGTACCCGTTACGGCGAATATCGACTGTCGAGAAGCAAGCCTGACGCGGCCGCGACCGAACCGCGGAATGTTGCCCTGCATGTCGACATCTGCCTGCCGACGGGAACGGCACTCATCGGCCCGTTCAAGGGCATTGTGGTGCAGGTGTCTCCGCAACTGTCGCTTCGCGGCGAAAGCGTGACGCTGCTTGTCGAAGGCATGGAAACTGCCTTGACCGAAGGAACCGAAATCGGTCCGGGAGATCAGCTCGGCACGGTGGCAGGTGCTTCCGGGGCGGTCGGCGGGCTGCGCCTGAGGCTTTCGCGGGATCACGAAAACCATCCACCCTTGTTCTGCCGGCCGTCCGAGGTCGCCGTATGGCGGCGCCTCGCCCCATCGCCTTCGGCGCTTCTCGGGATCGATTGCGATGCACCGGCTGCAATCTCCGGGCGGGAGGTGCGGGCATGGCATGAATTCGTCTATGACGAGACCGGGCACACCGTTCTCGATTTCAGCGGCAAGGCACCTCTGATCGGCCACGGGCACCCATCGATCGCCGCTGCCAGCTATCAGCAGCATCTGCGCCTTACCGCATCCTTCGACGGAAGCGCCGAGGCGGAAGCGCTGAGGCAGACGCTGGTGGATATTGCGCCGCCAGGCTTTACAGATGTCGTGCTGTTTCAGGACCGGCATGCAGCGATGGAAGCGATCACTGAGCTTACCCGAACAAGGGAGACGACGGAGGAAAGGGCCGCGGTCGCGGCCTATCAGGAGAACAGCGCAGAGGACGAAATCGACGGATTATCGGAAGACGAGGCGGAGGTTTCCTATGCCGTGGCAAGCGAGCAAGCAGAACGGGAAGAGTATGCCACGCCTCTGATCATCGAACCGCTCCCTGGCCTTGTCTATGCAGCAGAGCAGATAACATCAGCGCGGGAAAACGGCCGGCTGATCATTGTCGATGAAACGCGCACCGGCTACGCCCGCCTGGGCGAAAACCTCTGGAACACCCAGCAGGAAGACATGAAAGCGGATTTTCTGCTGGCCGGCAGCTGCGATGGAGGCAGGCTGTCTGTCGTGTTCTGCAATGAGGAACTTTCCGAAGCACTTGCGCCGCTCGCAGATCCGGTCTCTCCGGTCGATGCCGCCACCGCATTGGCGGCGCTGACAGTGTTGCGTGAGGAGAACCTGGCGGCAAATGCGTCGGCCATGGGCCAGCTTCTGGAAAAGGGCCTGCGACAACTTGCCGAAGAAAGTGATCGCGTCGAAGCGGTCGAGGGCCGCGGATTATGGTGGTCAATACAACCCGTGAGCGAAGACATCGAAATCTGGGATGCTCTCGACGGACATCTCCTGCACGAGCTCGACCATTCCGGCAGGCTGATCCTCGCACCTCCGCTGTGCGTCAGCGAGGCCAGCATCAACCTGTGCCTCGATCATCTTCGCAATGTCCTGCGCCTTCCGCCGAAATAGAATTTAACTTGGGCCTGCCCTTGTCTGGACGTCATCGATACCTACCTTATGCTCGCTGGAGCACCCGGCGGCATTGCGAACGTAATTTCACAATATCGCCTTTCTCCTGTCATCATGCAGAAAAATATTCTGTTTAAATTGGATTTCGTTGATCATCCGGCGCGTTTCAGCTAGGGTGATTGGTGGTCAGAAAATCGATTCTGACGTTATCGCGCAACCGTTGAGAAGGAGAGTGACATGTCTGAGACTACACGCGTCATCGCCTTCGATCGGCTCGCGCTCGATGTGAATAGCACGGATCGCTGCTCCCTTCCGTGCTGTCGAATGTAACGCTTCCGGTTCAATTCGTTCCTGAAATTATCATTCGTTTTGCGCTGCATGCTCTGCAGCCAATACGGGAGTCTACCCATGCAGAAGCAAGTCATCAAATTCGCCGGCGAGCCCGTCGGCATCGTGATCCCGGATGAAGACCGTTTGAAATTCATCGCGGTGAAGTTCCACGTCATCGACCTCGACGAACAGCGTTTCGATTCGGCCGACGACGTGCGCCTAGCGATCAGCAAACTGGTCGCATCGAGAAATTCGGCGCCGGTCGCACACGTATAAACCGTGCCCGGTCCTCAGATGCAGAAAAGCCGCCCTCGAGGCGGCTTTTGTTTTGGCGATCTATCGATGAATTCCGGCTCAGAAAGCCGTAAAGGTGATTGTCGTCAGCGACCGCTCGATGCCCGGTATGCAGGCGATCTTTTCGTTGACGAAACGGCCGATCTCGGCTTCGTCGCTGATATAGACTTTCAAGAGCAGATCCCACTCGCCGCTGGTGGAATAAAGCTCGGAGACGAGTTCCGTCTTGTAAATGGCGTCGGCAACCTCATAGGTCTTGCCGGGCTTGCAACGGAGCTGCACGAAGATTGGTTTCATGGGATCGCTTAGCCTTTATGGACTGACTGATGAAGCGGCTATCGACGCCGCGAAAATGCTGACCGACTATTGGCCGATGCTTGCCGCCGGTGCAAGCATATCAGAGCGGATCTCCCGAGCGATCCAGTCACGAAAAGCGGCGAGCGGCGGATAGCTCGCCCGATCCGGCATATAGGCGAGATAATATTGTCCCGTCGGCATCGGCTCCCCATCGGCGGCAAGAACCAGCTGCCCTTCCTGCAGCTCCCGCTCGATCAGGAAACGCGGCAAAAGCGCCGCCCCCAGCCCCGATCGTGCTGCCTCGACCATGGTGGTGAACTGGTCGAACAGCATGCCATGCACCGTATCGAACGGGACATTGTTTCGACCCAGCCACAGCTCCCAGGCATCCGGCCGCGTGCTTAGATGCAAAAGCGGTGCATGAAGCAGGTCTGCAGGCTCTGCCAACAGATATCGGTTTTTGAACTCGGGACTGCAGGCCGGCACCGTCTGTTCGTCCATCAGGAAACTCAGTGCTGCACCGGGCCAGCGCGCCTGCCCGAAATGGATCGCGGCATCGAGCGTGTCGAAGCGGAAATCGAACGGTTCCAGCCGAGTGATCAGGTTGACCACCATCCCGGGATGCTGGTCGAGGAATTTTCCGATCCGCGGGGTCAGCCATCGCGTGCCGAAAAACGGCAGGATGGCAAGGTTGAGCGTGCCGCCTGCCGGATTGGCCCTCAGATTGAGCGAGGCGTTAGAGATACGCCTGAGTGCTTCGCGAACTTCGCGCGCATAGGCATCTCCGGCAAGCGTCAGCCGGATCGTCTGCCTTTCACGCAGGAAAAGCGCGACGCCGAGCTGCTTTTCGAGCGCCGAGATCTGCCGGCTGACGGCGCTTTGCGTGAGGCCGAGTTCGTTGGCGGCGGCGGTGACGCTGCCGGTACGGGCGGCGGCTTCGAAGGCGGAAAGAAGCGAAAAGGACGGAAGGAAGCGTCTGGGCGGCAGCATGTCATTCCTCCAGTGAATGACCTGATGAATTTATGTCGATATTCACCGCGAAATCGCCTCTGTAAAGTCGTGCAAAACAAATAAAATTTGGGAACTTCTTGATGCTGAATGATCCGCGTTCGCACGGCCTCTGGGAGAGGACCGCGCCGCCTGCACCTGTGACGACACCCTTGAAGGAAAATATCACCGCCGACGTCGTGATTGTCGGCGGCGGCTATACCGGCCTGTCCGCAGCCCTTCATCTGGCCGAGCGCGGCACCAATGTCGTGCTTCTGGAGGCCGCCGAAATCGGCTTTGGCGGTGCCGGTCGCAATGTCGGCCTGATCAATGCCGGCATGTGGGTGATGCCTGACGATTTTCCGAAGGAACTCGGCGAGCATTATGGCGAGCGCGCACTCGAGCTTCTCGGTAATGGCCCTTACCTTGTTCGAGAGCTGATCGAAAAGCACGATATCGCCTGCGAACTCGAGACGAACGGCACGCTGCATTGCGCAGTCGGCGCGGAAGGCATGAAGGAACTGGAAGAGCGTGCTCGCCAATGGCAGAAACGCGGCGCGCCGCTGACCGTTCTTGACGCCGCAGAGACCGAACGCCGGATCGGCACCAAGGCCTATGCCGGATCGCTGCTCGATATGCGCGCCGGCACGCTGCAGCCGCTTGCCTATGCGCGCGGGCTGGCGCATGCCGCTATCAAGGCCGGCGCAAAGCTGCATACCGGCAGCCCGGTGATCTCGACCGGCGAGGTAGGCGGAAAACGGATCGTCAGCACAGCGCAGGGCGAGGTTTCTGCCGATTGGGTTATCGTTGCGACGGATGCCTATTCGACGGGGCCGTGGGCGCAAGTGAGGCGCGAACAGGTTCACCTCCCCTACTTCAACCTCGCGACCAAACCGCTTTCCGCCAATCTGCGCCGCTCTATCCTGCCCAATTGCGAAGGTTGCTGGGATACGAAGGAAGTGCTGTCATCATTCCGCATGGATCAGGCCGGCCGACTGGTGTTCGGTTCGGTCGGCGCATTGCGCGGCACCGGCACAGCGGTGCACAAGGCCTGGGCGCGCCGGTCGCTGAAACGGCTGTTCCCGCAGCTTGGCGAGGTGGAATTCGAGGCAGAATGGTATGGCAAGATCGGCATGACCGACAATGCGCTGCCGCGCTTCCACAGGTTCGGCACCAATGTCATCGGTTTCTCCGGTTACAATGGCCGCGGCATTTCGCCGGGTTCGACATTCGGCAAGGTTCTCGCCAACTACATTCTGGGCGATATCGCCGAAGCGGACCTGCCGCTGCCCCTAACCGAAGTGCAGGAAGCACGCTTTCGCCCGATGAAGGAAGCCTATTACGAGGCAGGCGCGCAGATCGCGCATTTTGCCACTGAACGGTTTTGAAACCTCCCTTGGTCGGCAGATGTTGCGAAAACGCCGCCGACTTGTAGATTGCCCTCCAAACAGACATCCGGAGACCGACATGACGCTCGCCAAACTCGACCTCGCCGCCGAAGTGGACAAGATCTTTGCCGATCTCGGCGTTGCTGCCGACAAGTACAAGGGTGGAACGCTTGCTGTTCGCTCGCCGATTTCAGGCACCGAGATCGGCCGACTGCCGGAAGTCACTGCCGCAGATGCCAAGAAGGCAATCGACGCGGCGCATGAAGCCTTCCTCGAATGGCGTCTTGTGCCGGCACCCAAGCGCGGCGAACTGATCCGCCTGCTCGGCGAGGAACTGCGCAGCGCCAAGGCGGCGCTCGGCCGTCTCGTTTCGATCGAGGTCGGCAAGGTAACCTCCGAAGGTCTCGGCGAAGTGCAGGAAATGATCGACATCTGCGATTTCGCGGTTGGTCTTTCCCGCCAGCTCTACGGACTGACGATCGCAACCGAACGGTCCGAACACCGGATGATGGAAACCTGGCATCCACTCGGCGTGATCGGCATCATTTCCGCCTTCAATTTCCCGGTCGCGGTCTGGTCGTGGAACTCGGCGCTCGCCATTGTTTGCGGCAATTCCACCGTCTGGAAGCCATCTGAAAAGACGCCGCTGACGGCGCTCGCCACCCAGGCGATCTTCGACAAGGCGCTGGCTCGCTATATCGCCAATGGAGGCTCGGCGCCGAAGAACCTTTCGACGCTTCTGATCGGCGGTCGTGACATTGGTGAAGCTCTGGTCGACCATGAAAAGGTGCCGCTCGTTTCCGCCACTGGCTCGACCCGCATGGGCCGCGAAGTCGGACCGAAGCTCGCTCAGCGTTTCGCCCGCTCGATCCTCGAACTCGGCGGCAACAATGCCGCGATCGTCACCCCGACGGCCGATCTCGATCTGACCCTGCGCGGTGTCGCTTTCGCCGCCATGGGCACCGCTGGCCAGCGCTGCACGACACTGCGCCGCCTCTTCGTGCATGACAGTGTATATGATGCGCTCGTTCCGCGTCTCGCCAAGGCTTATCAGTCGGTCACCATCGGCTCGCCCCTCACAGATGGCAATCTTGTCGGACCGCTGATCGACCGCCAGGCTTTCGACAAGATGCAGGCGGCGCTTCAGGCCTCGAAGGCAGCCGGCGGCAAGGTGGTCGGCGGCGAGCGTGTGCTGGATGCGGAGGCGACCGATGCCTATTACGTCCGCCCGGCAATCGTCGAGATGCCGCGCCAGACCGATACGGTGAAGGAAGAGACCTTCGCGCCGATCCTTTACGTGATGAAATATTCGACCTTCGACGAAGCGCTGGCGCTGCATAACGACGTGCCGCAGGGCCTGTCCTCATCGATTTTCACCAACGATATGCGTGAGGCAGAAACTTTCGTCTCCGCCCGTGGCTCGGATTGCGGCATCGCCAATGTCAATATCGGCCCCTCCGGTGCCGAGATCGGCGGCGCGTTCGGCGGCGAAAAGGAAACCGGTGGCGGCCGCGAATCCGGCTCGGACGCCTGGAGGGCCTATATGCGCCGCGCCACCAATACGCTGAACTACGGACGCACCCTGCCGCTGGCACAGGGCGTCAAGTTCGACATCGAATAACGAGATTACCGTGACGATGCTGAACCTTCTGACGGATATAGAAGGCGTGGCCGTTGGCCATGCGACCGATCTCGTGCTCGGTTCGGGCGTCACGGCAATCATTTTCGACGAGCCGGCGATTGCCTCCGGCTCGGTTCTGGGCGGCGCACCGGGCGGGCGCGATACGGCCCTTCTCGACCCGTCGATGACCGTTCAGGCCGTCGATGCCTTCGTGCTGTCAGGCGGCTCGGCTTTCGGCCTGGATGCGGCAGGCGGCGTGCAGGCGGGATTGCGCCAGATCGGCCGTGGTTTCGAGGTCGGCACGATTAGAGTACCGATCGTGCCTCAGGCGATCCTGATGGACCTGCTGAATGGCGGCAACAAGGACTGGGGCCTGCACTCGCCCTATCGCGAGATGGGTTATTCTGCCTTTCAGGCGGCACAAAAGGGCGCCTTTGCGCTCGGCACGGTGGGGGCCGGAACTGGTGCCACGACCGTCAACTTCAAGGGCGGCATCGGCTCGGCAAGCGCCATCACCGCTTCCGGCCACCGGATTGCCGCTCTGCTGGCGGTCAACGCCATGGGATCGGCCACGGTCGGCGACGGCCCACATTTCTGGGCTTCTGCCTTCGAGAAGAATGGCGAATTCGGCGGCCTCGGCTTTCCGCAGCAATTTACCGATGACGATACGGCTATGCGTATTAAGGGCGTAAAACTGAAGGCGACGACGATCGGTGTGGTTGTCACCGATGCGATGCTGACAAAAGCGCAGGCGCACCGCCTGTCGATCATGGCTCATGACGGGCTGGCGCGCGCCGTTCTGCCGGCACATCTGCCCGGCGATGGCGACACGATCTTTTCCGCCGCAACCGGCAGAAAACCTTTGGGTGATATGTCTGACTTCGCAGAACTCTGCCATCTGGCGACGGTGGTGACGGCACGCGCGGTGGCACGCGGTGTCTACGAGGCGACTTCTTTACCAGTACCAAATGCGCAGGCCGCATGGCGGGACACATACAAATAACCAAAGGTTGCAATTTATTTTAATTGCAACCAAGTGAAAATTACTTCACTCTCCTCTCACTGGAGATATCGCCGGGAGACGCTGTCATGATGCGCCCGGTCTGCCAGATGGGGGACTTATGGATATCGCGGAAATCGGGAGCATCGACCTCGGTCAATTCGGCACCGCCCTCTCGGCGGTTGCCGCTCTGGGAACGGCAGCATTCGGACTTGTGGATGTAACCAAGCCGTTTAACGGCGGCATTTCCAATGTCGGCTATCATTTTATCGAATCGGCATTTCAGCCGTTTGAAGCCGCTCTCAAGACGATTAATGCGGAAGAGCCTTATGCGGTCGTAAAGGCAAACTGGTTAAACGGAATGGACAAGGCCGAGCAGAAGGCCGCCGCCAGAAATCTGATAAGGCTGGGCTTCAATGCACAGACCGCCGCACCGATTGCCGGCTATGTGTTGCCGGGTGACGGCGATCTTCTTGCCGCGATCGCCCGGAAGATAGAGATCGGCGAAACGCCGAACGAGGCGGAACTGGCCGTTCTGGCCCGCTTCGACGCAATCATAGACGCAAGACTGGACGCCGTATTCGAGCGCGCCGAACAGCAGTTCCGCAATACGTCACGCTTCGTCGCCGCGGCAATCGCAATCGTGCTGGCCGAGGTAGGCACGGCCGTAGTCACTGAGGATTTCGGGTCTTCGCATTTCATTCTGGCCTTCCTGATCGGGCTCGTCGCCGTTCCCGTCGCTCCGATAGCCAAGGATCTATCCTCGGCCATTTCCAAAGCCGCATGGGCTTTCAAGGCGGTAAGACGATAAGGGGGCCATTGTGACATTATTCCTCAATTTCAGGGTTTCACCAATTGGCGGCGCCATAGCAATGACGCCGGCGATGCAGAAGATTGACACCGATTTTGCGCTGTCTCCGTTAAGACCGGACATATTCAGGCAACAGACAACCGGCCGCGATATCCTCTTTGTCGTCCACGGCTACAATAACAGGCAGAGCGATGGCGTGCATGCGCTCTCCCGGCTAGAGACACTTCTCAACCTGCCGCCTTCAGCGGTTTTCATCGGCATCTTATGGCCGGGCGATTCTCATGCGGGCTTCATCAGCTACCCGGTGGAGAAGCCGACGGCGAACCTTACCGGCCAGAAACTGGCGGCCTTCTGCAACCTTGAACTGCGGCAGGCGGCAAGCTTTTCCTTCGCCAGCCACAGCCTTGGTGCTCGGGTCGTTCTGGAGACGATCAGGCGGCTGAACCGCAAAACGCGATCCGCCTGCCTGATGGCAGCAGCCATAGAGCGGACCTGCCTGGAGAAGGAATATGTCGATGCCTTCGAGAAGACCGGGCATATCTATGTTCTGGCGTCGGAGAAGGATCTTGTCCTTCGCTTGGCTTTTCCATTCGGCAACTTCTTTGGGCATGTTCTCGACCCGACCAGCAATCCGCTCTCCGCTGCGCTCGGTTTCAGTGGGCCGCCAAGGGCGATCGGCAATACCGTAAAACCCTGGCAGATCGACAATAGGCTGGACTACGAGCACGGCGAGTACCTACCGCCTTCAGGCGCCGAACCACCATTTCCGGATCAGAAGGGCACATGGATGGAACCCGCCAACTTCGTCCGTCGTGCCTTCAACCTCGAGCGACAGACATGGCCGGCATAGGTTCCGCCTAAACGAAGGATGCCAGCGCCTCTTCCAGTCGATGCCAGCCTTCTTCGCCCGGCAGGCCGATCCTGAGATCGTCCGGGCGCTCATCGAAGCGACGGGTGATGATGCCGTGGGTGGCGAGATGCCGGTAAAGTGCCTGAGCGCGCGGATCCCGGATCAACCGGAACAGCGATGTGCCTCCATACATGGAAATGCCAGCAGTCGTGAGCAGCGTCTCCAGACGAGCCGTTTCGTCTTCCAGCCGTCGGCGCATCATAACCTGCCACCAGCCATCGGCCAGCGCCTCGCTTGCCACATGGAGCGCTGGACCGGATATCGCCCAGGGACCGAGCCTGTCTTCAATCCGTCGCACCACATCGGGATGCGAGATCGCGAAACCGAGCCTGAGGCCTGCCATGCCGTAGAATTTTCCGAATGAACGCAAGACCAGAAGGCCACCGCTTTCGACCATTTCGGCAACGCTTTTGGCTTCGGACACGTCCGAAAAGGCTTCGTCAACGACGAGCAGTCCACCTCTGGCCCGCATGGCGTCGGCAAGCGACAGGAGATCCGTCTTCGCCACGATGCGGCCGGTCGGATTGTTGGGGTTGACGATGACCGCGAGATCCGCCGCTGCGAGCTGATCGATGTCGTCGGTTTCGGTGACCTCGAAGCCGGCCAGTTTTGCCGCGCGGGCATGTTCGGCATAGGTAGGAGACAGGATCGCAGCGTTGCGTCCATCGATCAGCGATGCGACGATCGGCAGCAGGATCTGCGTGCCCGGCCCTGCCGCGACATGGGCCGCGGACGGCGCGCCATAGGTTTTAGCTGCGATCGCTTTCAACTCGTCGAGCAATGCCGGCTCCGGCAGGCGTGCAAAAACATTGCTAGGGATCGGCGAATGCGGGTAGGAATGCGGATTGATACCAGTCGAAAGATCAATCCATGGCTCGGGCGCCTGAGGAAACAGCGCGCGCGCCTTGGCCAGATTGCCGCCGTGCTGGATCGGATCGCCAACGACATTTTTATCCATCGGGTTTGCCACAGCAATGTTCCTTCTCGCATTCCTCGCGCTGATCGTGGAGCGCTTCACCGGCTATCCGGACTGGCTGTTCAAGCTTATCGGCCATCCCGTGACATGGATCGGCCGGCTGATATCTCAACTCGACAGCCGATGGAACCGCGAGACGGATGACTTTGCCACGCGCAAGCGCATGGGAATCCAGGCACTCGCCGTTCTGCTGGCGGTCGTCATTCTTGTCTCTGCGGTCCTGCAGGACGTGCTGCTTGCGATCCCGCTGGGTCCGATCCTGCTCATCCTCGTTGCCGCCAGCCTTCCGGCCCAGAAGAGCCTTGAGCGGCATGTGCGCGATGTCGCTTCCTCGCTCAAGCACCACGGCCTGCCGGCGGGACGGGCGGCCGTCTCCAGAATTGTCGGCCGCGATGTCGAACAATTGGACGAAGCGGCAGTTTGCCGGGCGGCGATCGAAAGCCTCGCCGAGAATTTTTCCGACGGCGTGGTCGCGCCGGCCTTCTGGATGGGGATCGGCGGCCTGCCCGCCGGTGCGGCATACAAGGCAGCCAATACCGCCGACAGCATGATCGGCCACCGCTCGCCGCGCCACGAAGCTTTCGGCTGGGCGGCCGCCCGTTTCGACGACCTCGTCAACCTGCCTGCCTCGCGCCTCACGGCAGCGCTTTTCGTGGTTGCCGCGCTTTTTGTTCGCGATGCCTCGCCAAGCAATGCCATCAGGGCGATCCGCCGGGATGCCAAAAATCATCGTTCGCCGAATGCCGGTTGGCCTGAAGCCGCGATGGCGGGAGCGCTCGGCATAGCACTTGCTGGACCCCGCAGTTATGGCGGCGAGATGATCGAGGCGAGTTATATGGGCGAAGGCGGCCGCAGCGAACTGGTCTATGAGGATATCTACGACGCGCTGAAGATCGCCCGCATTGCCGACATGCTGCTGATCGGCCTTTTCGGCGTCTTGGCGGTCCTCATGTGGCAAGTCTGAGCAACCCGCTGAGATCGAGATGCCGTTCCATATGAGCGGCGAGACGATCGAGAATGGCATCGACGTTCGCCTCGTAATCGAGGCCTGAAGACGAACCGCCAAGACGGGTGAGCCAAGCTGACCGCTGCCTGTCGTCGGAAAACAACCCGTGGACGTAAGTGCCGACGACCCGGCCATCCGCGGAGGATGCCCCTTCCGCTTGACCACCGATCGTCGAGAACGGCCGGGCACAATCCGCGCCGGCTGTGCGGCCGATATGCATTTCGTAGCCGGCAAAGGAAATACCATCGAAACTAGAACCCGAAACTGCTTCAAGCCGCTTGGCGCCGGAAAGAACGGTTTCGACATTGAGCAGACCGAGTCCATCGACGGAGCCGGGCGGACCTTCTGTGCCTTCCGGGTCTGACACGCTGCGTCCAAGCATCTGGTAGCCACCGCAGAGACCGAGCACCCGCCCGCCGCGGCGATGATGGGCAGCGATATCCACATCGAATCCGGCTTGGCGCAACGCCGCAAGATCCGAAATCGTAGCCTTGGAGCCGACCAGCAGCACGAGATCGCAATCACCGGGAATGGCTTCGCCGCGACGGACGCGGATCAGTTCCACATCCTGCTCGGCTTCCAGCGGGTCGAGATCATCAAAATTGGAAATATGCGGCAGGATCGGCACCGCGATTCGAATTTTCGCTCCCGGCTTGCGGGCAAAGGACTGGGAAAGGCCCAGCGCATCTTCGGCCGGCAAAAGTGCGGCATCGGCAAAATGCGGCAGAAGCCCGATCGACTGCCAGCCGGTGAACCGGGTAATCAGATCCATGCCCTCGGCAAACAGCGCCGGATCACCGCGGAACCGATTGACGATGAAGCCGCGGATCATCGCCGCATCATCGGCATCGATGACCAGCTTCGTGCCGGCAAGACTGGCGATGACGCCGCCGCGATCGATATCGCCGATCAGGATAACCGGCACATCGGCGGCACGGGCAAAACCCATATTGGCGATATCATTCTGGCGCAGATTGATTTCAGACGCGCTTCCCGCACCTTCGACCAGAACCAGATCGGCCTTGGCGCGCAGGATCTCAAAACTCTCGAGCACGCGGGAAAGCAATCTGGGCTTGAGATGCTGGTATTCGGAAGCCTTGGCATTACCCTCGACCCGCCCCTGTACCACGACCTGAGAGCCGATCTCGCTCTGTGGTTTCAACAGGACCGGGTTCATATGCACGCTGAGCGGCACGCCGGCCGCCCGCGCCTGCAGCGCCTGTGCTCGGCCGATCTCGCCGCCATCGGCGGTGACGGCCGCGTTGTTCGACATGTTCTGCGGTTTGAACGGCATGACGCTCAGGCCACGCAAAGTGAAGGCGCGGGCAAGACCGGCCACGACCAGCGACTTGCCCACGTCGGAGCCCGTTCCCTGGAACATCAGCGAGCGAGCGACCATGATTTAGAACTCGATGCCGGCCTGGGCTTTGACGCCCGCCTTGAAGTGATGCTTGACCAGCGACATTTCCGTCACCAGATCCGCCGCCTCGATCAAGGCCGGTTTCGCGTTGCGGCCGGTGACGACGACATGCAGATCAGGACGTCGGGCCTGGAAGGCGGCGACGACCTTTTCGAGATCAAGATAATCGTAGCGAAGTGCGATATTGAGCTCGTCGACGATGACAAGCCCGATGGTTTCGTCGGCCATCAGTTCGAGTGCTTTCTCCCACGCCCTTTCCGCGGCCGCGATATCGCGCTTGAGGTCCTGGGTTTCCCAGGTGAACCCCTCGCCCATCGTGTGCCAGACGACACGATCACCGAACACGGCAAGCGCCGGCTGCTCGCCGGTCGACCATGCGCCCTTGATGAACTGCACGATACCGACACGGCGATTATTGCCCAGCATGCGCAACGCCAACCCGAAGGCCGCCGTCGACTTGCCCTTGCCGGGGCCGGTATGGACGATGAGAAGACCCTTTTCCAGGGTCTTCTCGGCGACTTCGGCATCCTGAACCGCCTTGCGGTTCGCCATCTTGGCGCGATGACGCTCCTCGGCGGTTTCATCGATATTTTTCAACGCGCTGCAAGCTCCCTTTCGGTTTTGAGAGACACATGTTCTCCGCTACGAAACGTCTGCCTTAGCACAGCAGCGGCAACACCGAGAACCGCCCAGAAAATCAGATTGGTGGCATAAACGGCATTGACGAAACGGGCGTGCAGTTCGATCGGCACAGCAGTTTCATGGCTTGGCGGGAGCGGCGCACCTGCCAGATGCGGAGCAACCAGAAGTACGATCGCCAGAGCCGACAGCAAGGCGGAACGGGTATAGGCAAGAAGACCGAGGCCGGCAGCGGTGCAGATAGCGGTCGAGACCCACCAGAGCTGACGCGGACCGAGTTCGGCGGCAGGCATGCCCGGAAGTTCCGGTGGCAGGCCGAGACCCGGCGCAAGGCTGACGGTGAGGAAGCCGGCAATGCCGAACATCAAACCACCTCGCCAGCCGCCAAAGCCGCCGAGCGCTTCGGCAAGTGCGATCGCGACGAGCGCAAAACCGATGGCGGCGAGCACATCGGCCGAAGCGGTATAGATGAAACGCTCGAAACCATCGGCAGGCGCCCAGGCTTCTTCGTCATGATGGTGATCTGCGGCAGCTGGTTGGGCCGCACCGATGGCAGGCGCTGCGTCATGCGAATGGCTGTGTCCGGCCTCTTCGCCGCCGGCATTTTCAAAAGTTTCCGCCTGCAGGATCAGCGGCACGGTGGAAAAACTCTGCATCACGGTCATCAGCAGGCCGGACAATAACCCGGCGACCACCGCCGCGAGGACGATGTTACGAAACAACGACATTTTGAAATTCCTCTTAGTGGCAGGGGAAGGCCAGCGAATGGCGCGTATCGTGAGCGGCGTTATGTACGACTTCCAGATGCGAGAAGCCGACGAAACCGACCATGAACAGGCCAAGAAGGGCCGACATGCTAAGAGGAATGATTTTTGATGCGGAAACGCTGGCTGCGGCTGCAGCAGAATTCGTAACCATGGACTTCGTCTTTCTGCCCTCCACCCGAGGGCTGTTACCATTGCCGAATGTCTCTGGCAGGTCTCCTGGCTCGCGGATCGGGCGCCTTCACCCGCCTTCCCAGTTCAATCCGTAAAGGGATTGCTCCAGTGGCTTGACGACCGGATGGCCGTTTTGGGCAAAGGCTTTCCGCTTACAGTTGCGGGGGCAGCCGCGGGTTTGACGAAAGATCGTCGCACCGCATTCCCTTGAGTAACCCTTCCGGGCACCAAAGACAGATCCACTATAGTCAATTCGGTTCTATCGGCAATCGCCTTTGCGACATTGACAGTTTGACCGCGGAACGCTTACTTGAGCGCCACGACGGTCCCTTGCCGGCAACGGCAGGGGCTAAGAGAGAATGCGGTGCGGACCGATAAAACGGTCCAATGCCGCGGCTGCCCCCGCAACTGTGTGCGGCGAGCCATCACGCCAGAGACGCCACTGGAGAGGTCCGGCCATGGACCCTTCTGGGAAGGCAGGCGGATGGTGACGACCCGCGAGCCAGGAGACCTGCCGTTTGAAAATCATGCTTTTCCGGGCGGGGTGCTCCGGTAAAGGCTTCAATCATCGCTGCAGGATGGCTTGGCTTTCCTGTTCCGCACCCCGACTTGAGTAACCCGGCGGTAGTGCGGCCTGATGACAGATGATGCGCGAAAAGACGAAACCGGAACGACCGTCGGCGGCAATGCCGGCAACGTCGACGTGACGATCTTCGTCTGCACCAATTGCCGCGAGGCGACGGACAGCGAGGCCCGCCCCGGTATCGACCTGATCGAAGCGCTGAAACTGGCAGCTAAGGGCAAGCCGCTTACCGTCAAACCGGTCACCTGCCTTGCCAATTGCGATAAGAGCCCGAGTGCGGCCTTCAACCACCGTTCCGGCTGGTCCTATGTCTTTGGCCACCTCTCCACCGAAGATGCCGACGACATCGTCACCGGCGCGATGATGCTGGCCGAAGACGAGCGCGGTTTCCTGCCCCTTCGCGGCCGCCCGATGTGCCTTCGTGGAAAAGGCATGACGGCCCGTATCCCACCCTTTCATCACCACGAGGACATGCCTTCATGAGCGAAAACTTCGCCCCTAAGTTCGATAAGGTTCCCTGCACCGTCGTTACCGGCTTTCTCGGCGCCGGCAAGACCACGCTGATCCGCAACCTGATCGAAAAGCTGGACGGCAAGCGGCTGGCGATCATCGTCAACGAATTCGGCGATGTCGGCATCGATGGCGAGGTGCTGAAAGGCTGCGGCATCGAGAGCTGCCCGGACGACAACATCATCGAACTGGCCAATGGCTGCATCTGCTGCACGGTGGCAGACGATTTCGTGCCGGCGATCGACCAGATTCTCGCCCGCGAGCCGCGCGTTGACCATATCCTGATCGAGACTTCCGGTCTAGCTCTGCCGAAGCCGCTCGTACAGGCGTTTCAGTGGCCGGCCGTGAAGGCGCGTGTGACAGTAGATGCCGTGATTGCGGTCGTTGATGGTGTAGCACTGGCCGAAGGCCGTGTTGCCGATGACCACGATGCGCTCGAAGCCCAGCGCCAGACCGATAGCTCGATCGATCATGACGATCCGGTCGAAGAAGTGTTCGAGGACCAGGTCGCCTGTGCCGACATGATCGTGCTGACCAAGACCGACCTTCTCGATCAGGCTTCGCTTGCAGCCGCCAAGGGCCGAGTTCAGGCGCATCTGCCGCGCGCGGTGAAGATCGTACCGGCTGCAAATGGTGCGGTTGATCCCAGCGTTCTGATCGGCCTTGGCCTTGCCGTCGAGGACGATATCGAGAACCGCAAGACCCATCATGACGACGAACTCGACCACGACCACGACGATTTCGACAGTTTCGTTATCGATCTGGCCTCGGTAACCGACCCCGAAGCGCTGGCTGCCCGTATTTCGGCGACCGCGGAAGCGGAAAACGTGCTGCGCATAAAGGGCTTTGTCGACGTCGCGAACAAGCCGATGCGCCTGCAGGTTCAGGCGGTAGGATCGCGCGTGAACCACTATTTCGACCGCGCCTGGGCATCTGGCGAAACCCGCCAGAGCCGCCTCGTGGTGATCGGCGAAAAAGGCATCGACCGCGCCGCGATCGAAAAAATGCTGGCGGCATAAGAGCCACCGGCCGAGGAAAAGGATGCACATACTCGCCACCACATCGTCGTCGCTCGACGACCTGATCGAACCGGTAGACCTCAACCAGTCACCGGCCGATGTGGTGGTGCTGTCTTTTTCCGGCAGCGATCTGAACGGGATTGCGGCGGCTTGGGAGGCGGTTGACCGTTGCGCGTGGAATACGGCTGAGGCTGTTGGCCTTGATACCCCCCTCTGGCCTGCTAGCCATCTCCCCCACAAGGGGGGAGATCAGCAAGACGTAGCAACACCGCTAAATCCTCAACAATTGAATAGGGCGGAACCTCGCCGCGAGTCGATCTCCCCCCCTGTGGGGGAGATGCCCGGCAGGGCAGAGGGGGGTAAAGCCTCGGGCAACACCAACAGCCCGTCGCTCGCCCTCACCAACCTCTCCGACCTGCGCCACCCGATGTCCGCCGATCTGTGGCTGGAAAAGACGGCGGCCCATGCAAAGGTCATCCTCGTGCGCATTCTCGGCGGTTACGACCGCTGGGCCTATGGCGTCGAGGAATTGTCGCGGCTGGCGAAACGCCGAAAGATCGCGCTCGCCATGCTGCCCGGCGAATGCAGCATGCGTGACGAACGGCTGGCCGCCGCCTCGACGGTTTCCGAGGCAAATCTTGCCGGCATTCTCGCCTGCTTTCGCGAGGGCGGACCGGACAATATGCGGCTTCTGGTGCAGCGACTGGGAGCATTGGCAAGCGGCGGGGCGGATGAGATTCCGCCTGCAATTGCGATGCCGAAGGCCGGTTTTTATCGCCCTGGAAAAGGGATCGTTGACCGACGAGACCTTATGGCCGGATTTTCACCGGATGCGCAGCGCCTGCCGATCCTGTTCTACCGGTCCATGCTGCTCGCCAATGACGCTGCACCGATCGATGCACTCTTTGAAGCGCTCGCCGCGCGCGGCTTCGCCCCCGTGCCGCTCTTTGTCAGCGGCCTGAAGGATGCCGAGGCGATAACCTTTATCGAACAGGCGGTAACCGAGCTTCAGCCCGCCGCGATCCTGACGACCACCGCTTTTGCCAGCGGCACCGACGACAGCAACGAGACGATTTTCGATAGGTCAGGCATTCCGGTCTTCCAGATCGTTGTCGCGACCACCCGTCGCGAAGGCTGGATCGAGGGTCGGCGCGGCTTGAACCCCGCCGACCTTGCCATGCATGTCGTCCTGCCGGAACTCGATGGCCGCATTCTGGCCGGTGTGATCTCCTTCAAGCAGGGCAGAGGATCAGCGGAACTCGTCAACAGCCCTGAAGCTGACCGCGTCGACCAGGTGACCGAGCGGATCGCAGCCTTCCTGCGGATGAAGATGACGATCCGCTCTGAGCGAAAAATCGTCATCCTGATGCCGGATTATCCGAGCGCGCCGGGCCGCACCGGTTACGCCGTCGGGCTGGATGTGCCGCAAAGCGTGCTTGCCATGCTGCGCGAACTCTCGCTAGCCGGCTATTCGGTTGCCGATATTCCCGACACGCCCCGCGACCTCCTTGATAGTCTTGATCGTCTTGATCGGAAAACTGGTTCCTTGCCGCTTCGCGACTACGTCGCAGCACCAGGTGCCAGCGAAGCATGGGGCGATGCGAAAGACGACGCGGATCTGGAAGATGGTGCATACCGCTTCCGCGCCGCACAATTTGGCAATGTCACCGTGGCGCTGGCGCCGGATCGCGGTCGCAGCGCCGATCGCCGCGCCGACTATCACAGCCCTGACCTGCCGCCCCGCCATGCGCTGATCGCCTTCGGCCAATGGATGCGCCACGCCCTTGGCGCTCATGCGATCGTGCATGTCGGCGCACATGGCACGCTCGAATGGCTGCCGGGCAAGACGGTGGCGCTGTCGAAGGAGTGTTTCCCGGAACTGGTGACCGGCGCCCTGCCGGTGATCTATCCCTTTATCATCTCCAATCCCGGCGAGGCAGCCGTTGCCAAAAGGCGGATTTCCGCTGTCACCATCGGCCACCTGCCCCCGGTTCTGACCGGCGCCGGTCTTTCGGACGACGAGAAGAAGCTTGAACTGCTGGTCGACGAATATGCCCAGGCCGATGGCCTCGACCACCGCCGCCGTGACCGGCTGGCAAAACTGATCGTCGATGCGGCCCGCGACACGACGATTGCCACCGATGCCGGCGTTTCCCGCGACGACGACCCGGATACCGCGCTTGCCCGGATCGATGCGTTTCTTTGCGATCTCAAGGACTTTGCGATCAAGGACGGCCAGCATATTTTCGGCGAAGTGGCCAAGGGCGACGATGATCCGCTGCGGATTGCCAGTGCCGGGACGGAAAAGCAGGCTCTGCTGGATGCGCTGGATGGCAGGCATATCCGCCCCGGCCCTTCCGGTGCACCGGCGCGTGGCCGCCGCGATGTGATGCCGACCGGGCGCAATCTTTTTGCCAGCGATCCGCGCACCCTGCCGACGCCGACCGCCTTCGAGCTTGGCAAACGTGCCGCCGACGAAATCCTGCGCCGTTATCTTCAGGACCATGGCGACTGGCCGAAAAACCTCGTTTTCGATATCTGGGGCAGCGCCTCGCTTCGAAGCGGCGGTGAGGAAGTGGCGCAGGTTCTGGCACTGATGGGCGCAAGGCCGGTTCAGGACATGGTGACCGGCCGTGTCACCGGCATTGAGGTTCTGCCTCCGGCGCAACTCGGCCGCCCGCGCGTGGACGTGACGCTCAGGATTTCCGGCCTATTCCGCGACATGTTCCCGGCGCTGATTGCCCTGCTCGATGCCGCCATGCGGGCAATTGCTACGCGCGAGGAAGCACCGGGCGACAATCCGTTGGCTGAAGAGACGCAGAAGACAGGCTCAGTTCCGCCGCGTATTTTCGGCTCGGCACCCGGCACCTACGGCTCCGGCATCGAGGAAAAACTTGCCGATGGATCGTGGGGCGAGCGCGAAGAGCTGGGGCGCATCTATCTCGACGCCACCAGCCATGCTTTCGGCGGTGCGGACGGTATGGCGAGTCATGTGCCCGGCGAATTTGCTGGACGGATCGGCAATGCCGACCTGCTCGTCCATACCGGCGACGATCCCGGCCGCGATCTTCTGGACGGTTCGGCCGACGTTGCCTTTATCGGCGGTTTTTCCGCAGCGGTGGCAGCGCTTGGCGGCAAGGCGGACGTAATTGCGCTCGATACGACCGATCCCGCAAAACCGAAAGCACGCTCGATTTCCGAAGCCGTCACACGGGTTGTCCGTGCGCGGGCCATCAATCCGCGCTTCATCGCCGGCCAGATGCGCCACGGCCCACGCGGAGCCGCAGAACTGGTCGAAACCGTCGACAGGCTTATCGGCTTTGCCGAAACCACCCATGCCATCCCGCAATCGCTGATCGATGCGACCTACAACGCCTATCTTGGCGACGAGGTCGTGCGAGAATTTCTGCTGACGCAGAACCCGGAAGGTGCGCGCTATATGGGCGAGCGTTTCCGCTCGGCGCTGAACCGCGGGCTATGGCATCCGCGCCGAAATGCGGTCGATGCCGAGCTTGAGATGCTGACGGGAGAGGTCGCATGACGGCGCTCCCGCTCACTCTGCAACGCGGTGCCTGCCCTGCCCTTTCGGCCCCGATGATGACCGGCGACGGCCTGTTGGCGCGTATCTCGCTGATCGAAGCGATTTCGCCCGAACAACTGGCGGATATTTGCCTGCTGGCGCTGAAGCATGGCAACGGGATGGTCGACATTTCCGCCCGCGGCAATCTTCAGGTCCGTGGCTTGAGCGAGATATCCGCGCCGCGTCTGGATGCCGATGCGCGCGCGATGAACCTGCCGCTTCGCGAAGGTCTTACCGTCGAAGTTCCACCGCTTGCCGGTATGGATGATAGCGAAATTGCCGATCCCCGACCGCTGGCAGAGGCCATACGTGACGCCTCGCGCGGCATTACCGGACTGGCACCCAAAATGGCCGTTGTGGTCGATGGTGGAGGACTTCTGCGGCTCTCGGACCTGCTTGCCGATATCCGTCTTATCGCGGTCGGAAAACACGACTGGAAGTTGCTTTTAGGCGGCACCGAACAATCCACTCACGTTTTCAATGTTTTACGTGAAACACTTGTTGTCGACACGGTCATCGACCTGTTGAAGCGGCTGGCAAGCCTGGGAAACAAGGCTCGCGGACGAGATCTGGCTCATCGCTTGGCCGTGAACGAGGCAGCACCCCACACTCCGCCGTCATCCTCGGGCTTGTCCCGAGGATCTGCCAGCGTCGCGACAGTTGATCCGTCGCAGATGCTCGGGACAAGCCCGAGCATGACGGCTGGAAAAGTGGCTGCATCTCCTTTTGACTTGTTCAGCCTTTCAAATCACCTCCACGCCATCGGCATCGGCCCCGCCTTTGGACAGGCAAAGGCGGAACATCTGATCGCGCTTTGTAACGAAGCCGTCCGCCTGGGAATAAAATCTCTCAAACCAGCGCTTGATCACTCCCTTCTCTTCTTTGGCACCGAGATCGCCTGCCGGGAATTGCGGGACTTCACCGACAGCAACGGGTTCATCATCTCTGCCACCGATCCGCGTGGCCATATCGCCGCCTGCTCGGGCAGCCCCGCCTGCAATTCGGCGACGATCGCCACTCACGAGATTGCCGCAGCAGCGGCCGCCGAATGCGCCGGTCTGCTCGACGGGTCGTTCAAGCTGCATGTCACCGGTTGCCCGAAAGGCTGCGCCCATCCGCAACCGGCAGCGCTTACCCTTTGCGGCACCGCTGATCGCGTTTCTCTGATTGCGCAGGGAAAAGCTGCAGACCAACCCTTTGCTTTCTCGAGCTTTGCCGATACCAACGCCACGCTTCGCCGCCTTGCCGATCTCGTCAGATCGGAAAGACGACCAAGCGAAAACTCAGCCGCGTGCCTTGCCCGGATCGGTTCAGACCGGCTGGAAGCGGCAGCCACAGGACGACCATGACAAGTTACGAATATATCCGCGAAGGCGATGCGATCTACGAAAAGTCATTCGCGATCATTCGCGCGGAAGCCGATCTTTCCGCCTTCACCGAGGAACAGGCCGATATCGCCGTGCGCATGATCCATGCCTGCGGGCTGGTCGAGGCGGCAGAGCATTTTCGGTTCTCGAGCGATTTCGTCGAGGCGGCACGCGCTGCCCTTCGAGCTGGAAAGCCGATCTATTGCGACGCCGAAATGGTGGCGCATGGCGTGACCCGCGCAAGACTGCCAGCGGAAAACCAGGTGATCTGCACCCTGCGCGACAGCCGCACCGTAGAACTGGCAAAAACCATCGGAAATACCCGCTCGGCGGCCGCTCTCGACCTGTGGGACGAGCTGGAAGGCGCGGTCGTCGCCATCGGCAATGCGCCGACGGCACTGTTCCGATTGCTGGAAATGCTGGATGCCGGCGCACCGCGCCCGGCCGCGATCATCGGCATGCCGGTCGGTTTTGTCGGCGCGATGGAAAGCAAGGAAGCGCTGATGGTTTCCACCCACGATATTCCATATGCCGTGGTGCGCGGCCGTATGGGCGGCTCGGCGATGACCGCCGCCGCAGTCAACGCGCTTGCGAGGGCAGGCCTGTGAACGCCGCCATCCTCAAGGGTAAACTGACCGGCGTCGGCACCGGCCCGGGCGACCCGGAACTGATGACGCTGAAGGCAGTGCGCGCCATAAACGAGGCCGATGTCGTCGCCTTCTTCTGCAAGAAGGGCTCGACCGGCAATGGCCGCACCATCGTCGAGGCGCATATCCGCCCCGGCACGATCGAATTGCCGCTGGTCTATCCGGTAACAATCGAGACCCACAAGGACGAAGACGACTACAAGAACCCGATCAACGATTTCTTCGATCGCTCGGCCGAAGAGATCGCCTCCTATCTCGATGCCGGCAAGAATGTTGCCGTGCTGAGCGAGGGCGATCCGCTTTTCTACGGTTCCTACATGCACCTGCATCTGCGGCTGAAGGATCTTTATCAGGCGGACGTGATCGCAGGCGTTACCGCCATGTCCGGCTGCTGGTCGATGACCGGCCTGCCGCTGGTGCAGGGCGACGACATTTTAAGCGTGCTGCCCGGCACACTGTCGGAAGAAAAGCTCGCAGAACGGCTCGCAGTTACGGATGGCGCCGTGATTATGAAGGTTGGCCGTAACTTGCCGAAAATCCGCCGCGCCCTAGCATCGGTCGGAAAGCTTTCCGGCGCACTTTATGTCGAGCGCGGCACGATGGCGAACGGAGCGGCCGAGCGACTGGAAACGCGCGACGAAAGCCCGGCGCCCTATTTCTCCATCGTACTCGTTCCCGGCTGGACCACGAGACCGCAAGGGGAAAAGAAATGACCGGGTCGCTGACCGTTGTCGGCCTCGGCCCCGGCAATCCCGACCAGATGACCCCGGAGGCTCTCGCTGCAGTTACGGCATCCACCGACTTTTTCGGCTATTTCCCGTATATAGACCGGCTGAACCTCAGAGCAGACCAACACCGCCACGCCTCGGACAACCGCGAAGAACTGACGCGCGCCAAAGCGGCGCTCGAGATGGCATCCAGCGGCGGTAAGGTCTGCGTTGTTTCCGGCGGTGATCCCGGCGTCTTCGCCATGGCGGCAGCGGTCTGCGAAGCAATCGATGACGGCCCAGCCAAATGGCGCGATATCGAGCTATCCGTTGTGCCAGGCGTGACCGCCATGCTTGCGGTTGCCGCCAAGGCGGGTGCGCCGCTGGGCCATGATTTCTGCGCCATATCACTGTCGAATAACCTGAAACCCTGGGCGATCATCGAGAAACGTCTCGTGGCGGCTGCGACGGCGGGCTTCGTCATGGCCTTCTACAATCCGATCAGCAGGGCGCGTCCGCACCAGCTGGGCGAGGCTTTCGACATTTTGCGCGCCCATCTGCCCGGTTCGGTGCCGGTGATCTTCGGCCGTGCAGCAGGCCGCCCCGACGAGGCGATCCGCATCGTGCCGCTCGAAGAAGCTGAAGGCGATATGGCAGACATGGCGACCTGCGTGATCGTCGGCACGGCCGAGACGAGGCTTATCGAGCGGACTGGTCAGAGGCCGATTGTCTATTCGCCCCGTTTTCTGCGGGAGAGCTTCCAGTGACGCACCATGCCGGCAAGCTCTTCGACGCTTCTGGCCGATGGCACATCCGGCAGACGGGGGCGTTCGATCAGCACGACCTCGATGCCCAGCCGTCGGGCAGCGCTGATCTTGCCGACACTGGAGGCACCGCCGCTATTCTTCGAGACGATAAGATCGATTGCATGCTGTTCAAGCAGCTGGGTCTCGTCCCATTCGGAGAACGGACCGCGCGCGGTGATATAAGACACGTTCGGCAGCTGGAGCGGCGGATCGACCGGATCGACGCTGCGCACCAGATAGGAATGCTGCGGCATCACTTCGAAAGGCAGCAGTTCCTGCCGGCCGAGCGTCAGGAAAACCCGGCGCGGAGCAATGTCGAGGGCTTGGACGGCGGCCGCAATATCGGTGACCTCCTGCCAGTGATCGCCCTTCTCTCGCGACCATGCCGGACGGCGCAAAGCGAGAATATCGACACCCGCCAGCGCCGCCGCGTCGGCAGCGTTGCGGGAAATGTTTGCCGCAAACGGATGCGTCGCGTCGATCAGCAGGTCCACGTTCTTTTCGCGAAGAAATGCGGCAAGCCCTCCGGCACCGCCGAAGCCGCCGATGCGAACCGGCACGGGCTGTTCGGCCGGGGCCTTGGTGCGGCCGGCAAGCGAGAGCAGAATATCGTAATCGGGGCTCGTCGAAAGCTGGGCGGCGAGCGCCTTGGCTTCCGCCGTGCCTCCCAGAATGAGGATGGAGTAGGTCAAATTGCCTCCTGAATCAGAGAAACAAGCTTTAAACCAAAGCCGCTGGCTGTCCATTGTCGGGATCGGCGAGGATGGCGTGAAAGGGCTGGGCGAAAACGCCAGGGATGCGATCGCCTGCGCTTCGGTCGTCTTCGGCGGCAAGCGGCATCTGGAGCTTGCAGCGCCGCTGATAACCGCCGAGGCGCGGCCATGGCCGGTGCCGTTCGATGCAGCGATGCGCGATGTCGTGGCGCTGAGAGGGCAAAAGGTTTGCGTGCTCGCCTCCGGCGATCCGTTCTTTTACGGCGCCGGCGTCACCCTGTCGCGTCACGTCGGCTCCGATGAGTTTACCACCTACCCATCGCCTTCGGCATTCTCGCTGGCGGCTTCGCGGCTCGGCTGGCCGCTACAGGATATCGAAACCGTTTCCCTGCACGGCCGCCCGATCGATCTGATCAGACCGCTGCTGCATCCCGGCCGGCGGATCATTGCGCTGACCTCTGACGAAAAAGGCCCTCGGGAGCTGGCACAACTGCTGACGGAAAGCGGGTTTGGTCGATCCGGAATGACAGTGCTGGAAGCGATGGGCGGTGAGGCCGAGACGATGCGCGCCGGCAAGGCCGCAGAATTCGCATTACAGGATATCAATGTCCTCAATGTCGTGGCCATCGAGGTGGTTGCAAGTCCTGATGCGCGCATCCTGCCGCGTGGTTTCGGACTGGACGACGCGCTGTTCGAACATGACGGTCAGATCACCAAGCGGGAAATTCGGGCGCTGACGATGTCGGCGCTCAGCCCTCGGCAAGGTGAACTGCTCTGGGACATCGGCGCCGGTTCCGGTTCGATCGGCATAGAATGGATGCTGGCCGACCCGTCGATGCGAGCGATTGCCATCGAAGCTCATCCGGAACGCGCCGCGCGGATCAGGCGCAATGCATCCCGTTTCGGCGTTCCGGGATTGGTTCTGGTCGAAGGAGAGGCGCCGTCCGCGCTGAACGATCTCCCGCAACCCGATACGATCTTCATCGGCGGCGGAGGCAGCGAACCAGGCGTCTTCGACGCAGCCTTAGAGGCACTGAAGCCCGGCGGCAGGCTGGTTGCCAATGCCGTAACGCTGGAAATGGAAACCGTACTGCTGGCGGCACAAGCGAAACTCGGCGGCAACCTGATCCGAATGGAAGTTTCACGCGCAGCACCGGTCGGCGCGATGCAGGGCTGGAAGCCGGCAATGCCGGTGACCCAATGGACATGGACAAAAGGAATGCAATCATGATCGTTGCCGGTCTCGGCTGCCGCAAGGGCAGCACGCGCGATGAGCTTCTATCGGCGCTCGATGCCGCCTGCATGGAAGCGAAAATTTCACGTGAATCCATCTCGGCGCTCGCAACCGGCGAGATCAAGCGGGAGGAAGCCGGCATTCTGCAATTGGCCGAGATGCTGGGCCTGCCGCTCCATATCGTGGCGGACGATGCCCTGATGGACGCAGAACCGCGAACGAAAACCGTGTCACGGCACAGCCTTGCGAAAACGCTGTCCTCCAGCCTTTCGGAGGGTGCCGCGCTGGCAGCTGCGGGCGAAAAATCAGAGATCATCGTGCCTAGGCTGATATCCCAGGGCGCCACCTGCGCGCTGGCAGAAATGAAAGAACAAGCATGACCGTCCATTTCATCGGTGCAGGTCCGGGTGCAGCAGACCTGATCACCGTGCGCGGTCGTGATATTCTCGCCCGCGCGCCGGTCTGCCTTTATGCCGGCTCGATCATGCCCAAGGAACTGCTCGACTGGTGCCCGAAAGATGCGCGGATCGTCGATACCGGCTCCTTGTCGTTGGACGAGATCGAAGCCGAATATGTTGCCGCCCACAAGGCGGGCAAGGACGTCGCGCGGCTGCATTCCGGCGATCTCTCCGTCTGGAGCGCGGTCGCCGAACAGATCCGTCGGCTGGAAAAACACGGTATCGATTACACGCTGACGCCGGGCGTGCCCTCCTTCGCCGCAGCAGCGGCAGCACTGAAGCGTGAGCTCACCATCCCGGAAGTGGCCCAGAGCCTCGTACTCACCCGCGTTTCCGGCCGCGCGTCGAAAATGCCGGAAGGCGAAACACTGAAGGCCTTTGGAGCGACAGGCGCAACGCTGGCGATCCATCTCGCCATCCATGCATTGGAAAAAATCGTCGAGGAACTGACACCGCTTTATGGCGCAGATTGCCCGGTTGCAATTGTCGTACGCGCCTCCTGGCCGGAAGAGCGGATCATCCGCGGAACGCTCTCCGATATCGAGGCGAAACTGGCGGAAGAGCCGGCCGAACGCACAGCACTGATCTTTATCGGCAAAGGCCTGGGCGCGTCCGATTTTGTCGAGAGCCAGCTATACAATGCCGACTATGTAAGGCGTTTTCGCCCCGGCTGGGATCAGTTCAGCAAGGATCACGCCGATAAGGGTTCGGAATGATCGGAAGGGGTGAACTCCGTCTTGCCGACAAGCTGGCCTTGTCGATCGAAGACCAGGATTTCCAGAGCGATATCTGGCGTATGCAGTGCCTTGGCCGCCGTTTTCCAAGCGAGTGCAGCGATGCGGTTGCCAAGCGGAAGCCCTATGTCATCGGCGAGCTGGAAGGCGTGCGACACGGTATTGGCCGCGGTAACCCGCGCCACGAGATCGGCCTCCGCACCGGCTTCAGCGGCGACCTTGGCCAGAGCCTCGAGATCGGCAAGCCCGCGTTTGGAATGCACATCGAGCATGCCTTGAGAAAGCTTGGTCATCTTGGCGACGCCGCCGGCAATCGTCACCTTCGGCACCGGATGGCTGCGAAGATATTTCAGCATGCCGCCGACGAAATCGCCCATGTCGATCAGCGCGATCTCCGACAGGCCATGATGGGCCTGCGCCGCCTTTTCGGACACATTGCCGGTGGCGCCGGAAATATGATCAAGCCCTGCGGCACGCGCCACATCGATGCCACGCCAGATGGAATGAATCCAGGAAGCGCAGGAAAACGGGATGACGATGCCGGTTGTACCGAGGATCGATATGCCGCCCAGGATTCCAAGTCTACCGTTGAGGGTGCGCTCGGCGATCTTCTCGCCATCGGCAACGGAAATCTCGACCTCGAAATCCCGCTCGCCATGGCAAACCTCGGAAATAGCATGGGCGATCATCTTGCGCGGAACCGGGTTGATAGATGGCTCACCGGGCGGCAGCGGCAAGCCGAGTCGTGTCACGGTGCCGACGCCCGGTCCCGCCTTGAAGGTAATGCCGGAGCCGGGCAATCCACGGCGCACGGTGCTCATGATCAGCGCGCCATGGGTGACATCGGGATCGTCGCCGGCATCCTTGACGATGCCAGCCTTGGCAAATCCGCTGCCCTTCTCTTCCATCGCAAGAGCGAAGGCCGGGCGTTGGCCGCCTGGCAGTGTCACTTCGACCAAGGCCGGAAATTCGCCGGTCATCAACGCAAGACAGGCGGCCTTACTGGCTGCCGCCGCACAGGTGCCCGTCGTCCATCCACGACGCAGGTTCTTGCTTTCTGTTTCAATGGCCGCTTCCATGGCCGTTTCTATAGCCCGGCCGCCACCGGCCGGCAAAAGGTTTGAATATGTCCGTGAATGAGTTGTTGGAAACGATCGTCGATGCCCCCGAATTTGCCCCGGGCCACGTATGGCTGGCGGGTGCCGGACCGGGTCATCCTCGTTATCTGACGCTGGAAGTGGCGGATGCGCTGAAAAAGGCGGATGTGATCGTGCATGATGCGCTGGTTTCTGACGGCGTGCTGGCGCTGGCGACGACAAAAGACCTGATCTTCGTCGGCAAGCGTGGCGGCAAGCCTTCCGTCGCGCAGGACGATATCACGGCCAAACTGATCGAACTGGCAAAGGCGGGAAAGCGCGTCTTGCGGCTGAAGGGCGGCGATCCCTTCATCTTCGGCCGGGGCGGCGAGGAAGCTGAAGCGCTGGTGAAGGAAAACATTCCCTTTCGCGTGCTGCCCGGCATGACATCCGCATTGGCGGCGCTCGCCTCCGCCAACATTCCCGCTACCATGCGCGGCATTAGCCGCTCGATCACGCTGGCAACCGGCCATGCCGCCGGAACACCCGGGGATCTCGACTGGAAGGCGCTTGCAAAAACCGGCGAGCCCATCGTCGTTTATATGGGCGTCAGCACGATCGGCACGATTGCCCGACTGCTGATGGAAGGCGGCCTTGCCGCCGACACGCCCGTTGCCGTGCTGATGGCCGCAACGACGCCGGACGAACGCTCGATGACAGCAACACTTGCCACTGTCGAGGAAGAAGTCCAGCGCCAGAATTTTGCCGCTCCAGCACTGATCGTCATCGGCAGGATCGTTTCCATGCAGGCTGTCCTATCCGGGCAGGCCGTTCTTTCGGGCAAGAACCCATGACCGCCCGCGCGCTCATCATCGGCGCACCGCGCTCAGGCTCCGGCAAGACAAGCGTCACGATCGGCCTGCTAAGGGCTTTTCAGCGGCGCGGCGTTAAGGTTCGCGGCATCAAGACCGGGCCGGATTATATCGATCCCGGTTTTCACGAGGCGGCAACCCGCCTGCCCGGCCTCAATCTCGACAGCTGGGCTATGGCGCCCGATCTTCTGCGCCACCTAGCTCGTGAACACGCGGATGATGCCGAACTGATCCTGATCGAAAGCGCCATGGGCCTGTTCGACGGCATTGTCACCGAACCCAATCGTTCCGGCGCCGCATCCGATCTGGCCCGGCTTTTCGGCCTGCCTGTGCTTCTGGTACTCGACGTTTCCGGCCAGAGCCAGACAGCGGCGGCAATCGCCTGCGGTTTCATGCATTACGACCCGGATGTGAAGATGGCCGCCTGCGTGCTGAACAGGGCCGGCAGCGAGCGACACAAGAAGCTTTCCGGCGACGCGATCGAGGCGCTTGGCCTGCCGGTTGTCGGCACGGTGCTGCGTGATCCGACGCTGACACTGCCGGAACGCCATCTCGGTCTCGTCCAGGCGAGCGAACACCCGGAAATGGATGCCCATCTCGATCGTCTGGCCGATGCGATGGAGCGCTCGCTCGATCTCGATGCGATTTTTGCCGCCGCAAAACCATTCGACATACCGTCAGGTTCAACCGAAAAGGCGCTTCCACCACCGGGCCAGCGGATTGCGCTTGCCGAGGACGCGGCCTTCACCTTCCTCTACCCGCATATCAAGCGGCAATGGCGCGCCATGGGGGCGGAGATCATCACCTTTTCGCCGCTTGCCGACGAAGCGCCGCCAGCCGATTGCGACATCTGCTGGCTGCCGGGCGGTTATCCCGAGCTGCATGCCCGCCGGCTGGCAACAGCCCACAATTTCAAGGCGGGTTTGAAAAGCTTCGCGGAAACAAAACCCATTCACGGCGAATGTGGTGGCTACATGGTTCTCGGCGAGGCGCTGGAGGATGCCGACGGGGTGACCCACGCCATGACCGGGCTTCTCTCCCATGCCACGAGCTTTGCGAAGCGCAAGATGAATCTCGGCTACCGCCAGGCACGCCTGCTGGGCCACTCTGCGATCGGTTCGGCCAACGACCTGATCCGTGGCCATGAATTCCATTTCGCACGCGTGATCGATGCTGGAAACGACCAACCTCTCGCCATGATTGCAGACGGCCGCGGCGTCGAAATAGGCCCATCGGGTGGAAAACGAGGTCGTGTGACCGGCGCATTTTTCCATGCAATAGCGCGCGATTGAGCCTATTGGGCACCTGCCTGACAGGTGTCGAATTTTCGCAACCCATGGGAGGTTGCCAAATGTGTCGCATCAAAGGCACTTAATGTCGTAGCGAAGGCTCACCCGCGCGACACCGCGCCCTTACCATTCATCAAGCCTCAACGGGCCTTCGATCACAGAGCAGATTTTCCCGAGGCAGATAAGCTCACGCAGATGAGCGGGAGACTGCAGAAGAAAGGAAGTTATGTCGGCGGCAACCGAACCATTTCCCACGATCGACAGCATGAAACACGCCCCTCCACGGAAGAGGAGACCGGACGAGCGGGTGTCGATGACAAGAACAGAAATCTGCATCGGATAAAGGGGAACAAGGGAAATGAACGACTTCACAAAGTATCTGGCCGGACGCGTTACGGCAGGCGGCATGAACCGCCGCGAATTCATTGGTCGCGCCATGGCCGCCGGCCTGACGCTGACCGCAGCTGGCAATCTTTTCGCCACCAGCGCCGCAGCCCAGACGCCCAAGAAGGGCGGCACATTGAAGCTCGGCCTCGAAGGCGGCGCAGCCACAGACTCGATCGACCCCGCCAAGGCAACCTCACAAGTCATGTTCGCTGCCGTACGCAGCTGGGGTGACACGCTGGTAGAGACACATCCGCAGACCCGGGCCCCCATGCCGTCGCTGGCCGAATCCTGGGCGCCTTCCGCCGACGCCAAGACCTGGACCTTCAAGATCCGCAAGGGCGTGCAGTTCCACGACGGCAAGGAAATGACCACCGACGACGTTGTGGCCACCCTGAAACGCCACAGCGACTCGAAGACCGAATCCGGTGCAGCCGGCGTGATGAAGTCGATCACCTCGATCGAAAACAAGGGCGGTGATCTAGTTGTCACACTCGACAGCGGCAATGCCGACCTGCCGGCAATCTTCACCGATTATCACCTCGTCATCCAGCCGAATGGCGGCATCGACAAGCCGACGGCTGGCGTCGGCACCGGCCCCTACAAGGTGAAGAGCTTCGAACCCGGCGTTCGCATGACCTTCGAGAAAAACCCGAATGACTGGCGCTCCGACCGTGGTTATGTAGATTCAGTCGAAATTATCACGATGAACGACGCGACGGCCCGTATTGCGGCACTTTCGTCCGGTCAGGTCCAGTTCATCAACCGCGTCGATCCGAAGACCGTACCGCTTCTGACGCGCGCCCCGACGGTGCAGCTGCTGACGACATCAGGCGGCGGTCACTATGTCTTCATCATGCACTGTGACAAGGCGCCGTTCGACAACAACGACCTCAGGATGGCGCTGAAATACGCGATCGACCGCGAGGAAATGGTCAAGCGCATTCTCGGCGGTTACGGCAAGGTGGGCAACGACTTCCCGATCAACGACACCTACGCGCTCTTCCCCGAAGGCATCGAGCAGCGATCTTACGATCCCGACAAGGCGGCCTTCCATTACAAGAAGTCCGGCCATAGTGGATCCGTGCTCCTGCGCACCTCGGAAGTCGCCTTCCCGGGCGCCGTCGACGCCTCCGTGCTCTTCCAGCAGAGCGCCAAGAAAGCTGGCATCGACATCGAGATCAAGCGCGAGCCGGGTGACGGCTACTGGTCGAACGTCTGGAACGTGCAGCCTTTCTCCGCCTCCTATTGGGGCAGCCGCGCGACCCAGGACCAGTTCTATTCCGGCGCCTATCTTTCGACCGCCGACTGGAACGACACCCGCTTCAAGAACGAGACATTCGACAAGCTGCTGATCTCGGCCCGCGGCGAACTGGACGAGAAGAAGCGCAAGGACATGTATCGCGAAATGGCGATGCTGGTGCGTGACGAAGGCGGCACGATTCTGCCGATGTTCAACGACTTCGTGAATGCCGGCACCAAGAAGCTGATGGGCTATGTCAGCGATATCGGCAACGACATGTCCAACGGCTATGTCGCCAGCCGCGTCTGGTTCGACGCCTGACCCCTGAAAAAGGGCTCTTGCCCACCGATGAACATGGATCGCAGGTCAGCGCCTGCGATCCCATTCCTTCATTTCGGAAACGGGATCGCGCCAGATGTCAAATTCCACAGAGGCCGGCGGCACGCCTGCCCGCAGCCAGAGGGAGCGGTTTCCGCTATTGACCCTTATCTTCGAGCGCTTTCTTCTCTCGCTCGTTCTTCTCTTTGCCGTTTCCGTGCTGATCTTTGCCGGTGTGGAAGCTCTGCCCGGCGATTTCGCCTCCACCTATCTCGGCCAATCGGCAACGCCTGAGACGATTGCCAACATCCGCGCCGAACTCGGCCTCGATCGCCCTGTCGTCACCCGCTATTTCGACTGGCTGGGCGGTGTGGTCCAAGGTGATTTCGGCACCTCCTGGGCAAGCCGCAATTCGGTCTCCGAACAGGTCGGCAAACGACTTGGCAACTCACTGTTCCTTGCCGGTTTTGCCGCCATCATCGCCGTGCCGCTTGCGATCTGTCTCGGCATGCTCTCGGTCCATTTCCGTGACCGGATGCCCGACAAGATCATCAATGTGATTTCGCTGGCGGCGATCTCGCTGCCGGAATTTTTCATCGGCTACCTGCTGATCCTCTATTTCGCCGTCAATTTCGGTATCGCCACCTTCCCGGCGACAGTCTACGAGGGCATGGGCTTCCTCGAACGTATCCAGACGATTGCGCTGCCGACGGCAACACTGGTTCTCGTCGTTCTCGCTCACATGATGCGGATGACGCGGGCAGCCATCCTCTCCGTCATGTCTTCCGCCTATATGGAAACGGCCGAGCTGAAGGGACTTTCCAGCTGGCGAGCGATCGTCAAGCACGCCGCCCCCAACGCGCTCGCCCCGATCATCAACGTCGTGGCGCTCAATCTCGCCTATCTGGTGGTCGGTGTCGTAGTCGTCGAGGTCGTCTTCGTTTATCCGGGCATGGGCCAATACATGGTTGATGCGGTGACGGTGCGCGACATGCCGGTCGTGCAGGCCTGCGGCCTGATCTTTGCGGCCGTCTACATCCTCTTGAACATGCTGGCCGATATTCTTGCGATCGTCGCCAATCCGAGATTGAGGCATCCGCGATGAGAGTGAGAGAAATCCCCATCACCGCCTGGATCGGCCTTTTCGGCATTGCGCTCGCCATCTTCTGCGCCCTCTTCGCCCCGCTGATTGCCCCTTATGGCGAAACCGAAGTCGTCGGGGGCGTCTGGCAGGTGGCGGATGGCCAGTTCTTCTTCGGCCTAGACAATCTCGGCCGTGACATCCTCTCGCGGCTGATCTACGGCACCCGCACGACGCTTTTCGTGGCACTGGCGGCGACCGTGATCTCGTTTTCGCTCGGCATCATTTTAAGCTTCATCGCGGCGGTCTCCGGCGGGGTGATCGACACGGTCTTCTCCCGTTTCAACGACCTGATGATGTCGATCCCGACACTGATCTTCGCGCTCGTCGTACTGGCCGTCCTGCCGCAATACCTGTTCGTGCTGATCCTTGTCATGGCAGTACTTGATTCCACCCGCGTCTACCGTCTCGGCCGCGCCGTGGCGCTCGATGTCGCGGTGATGGAATTTGTCGAGGCGGCAAAACTGCGTGGTGAAGGCAAGATGTGGATCATTTTTCGAGAGATCCTGCCCAACACGCTCTCGCCGCTTCTGGCCGAATTCGGTCTGCGCTTCGCCTTTGCCATCCTGTTCCTTTCTACCCTTTCCTTCCTCGGCCTCGGCATACAGCCGCCGACAGCAGACTGGGGCGGCATGGTGAAGGACAACAAGGACGGCATCATTTTCGGCATCCCCGCAGCGCTTGTACCCGGCTCGGCGATCGCGGCACTTTGCATCTGCGTCAACCTCGTGGTCGACTGGCTCTTGAAACGAACCTCCAGCCTGAAGGGAGGTCGTGGCGATGCCTGACACCCATCTTCTTTCCGTCCGCGACCTGAAGATCGAAGCAACCAGCTATCCGCCCGGCGAACAGCCGAAACTGATCACCATCGTCGACGGCGTTTCCTTCGATCTGCAAAAGGGTAAGGTTTTGGGCCTGATCGGCGAATCGGGAGCCGGCAAGTCGACGATCGGCCTCTCCGCCCTCGCCTATGGCCGCGGCGGCGCCGAAATCACTGGCGGCGAGGTGAAACTCGACGGCATCGACATCCTCAAACTCGGCAAGGGCGGCATCAGAAAACTGCGCGGCGCCCGTATCTGCTACGTAGCGCAGTCTGCAGCTGCCGCCTTCAACCCAGCCCACCGGCTCGGCGACCAGGTAATCGAGGCGACAGTCAAGCATGGCCTGATGACCAAGCCGGAGGCGCGCCAGCGGGCGCTCTATCTCTTCCAGGTACTGGGCCTCCCAAGTCCCGAGACCTTCGGCGATCGTTTCCCGCATCAGGTTTCGGGCGGGCAGTTGCAACGCGCCATGACCGCCATGGCGCTCTGCTCCAACCCTGACCTGATCGTCTTCGACGAACCGACAACGGCGCTCGACGTGACGACGCAGATCGATGTTCTGGCCGCGATCAAACATGCGATTGAGGAAACCGATACGGCTGCGCTCTACATCACCCACGATCTCGCGGTGGTCGCTCAGATTTCGGACGACATCATGGTTCTCCGCCATGGCAAGACGGTGGAATACGGCTCGGTACAGCAGATCATCGAGGCACCGACGCAGGACTATACAAGAGCGCTGGTCAACGTGCGCCAGACAGCATGCGAGGAGGCTGCGGACCAGTCCAACCCGCTGCTGAAAGTGGATAAAGTCAGCGCGAAATATTCGAACGGCTTCAAGGTTCTGCACGGCGTCTCGCTGCATCTGTGCAAGGGACAGACACTGGCGATCGTTGGCGAATCAGGGTCGGGAAAGTCGACGCTGGCACGTGTCATCACCGGCCTTCTGAGGCCGAGCGAAGGCAAGATCACTTTCGACGGCAAGCCGCTGACACTGACACTGAAGAACCGCCCGAAAGACGATCTTCGCCGTATCCAGCTGATCTACCAGATGGCTGATACGGCAATGAACCCACGCCAGACGGTGCGCGACATCATCGGCCGGCCGTTGACCTTCTATTACGGCCTCAGAGGTGCTGCAAAGACCGCCCGCGTCAGGGAACTGCTCGAGCAGATCGAGATGGGCAACGGTTTCATCGATCGTTATCCGGCAGAGCTTTCCGGCGGGCAGAAGCAGCGTGTGGCGATTGCCCGTGCGCTTGCGGCGAAACCGGAGCTGATCCTTTGCGACGAGCCGACATCGGCGCTCGACCCGCTGGTCGCCGAAGGCATTTTGAAGCTGCTGATGAAACTGCAGGAAGAGCAGCAGCTCTCCTATGTTTTCATCACCCATGACATCGCCATCGTGAAGGCAATAGCCGATTCGGTCGCCGTCATGCATCGCGGCAGGCTGGTCCGCTTCGGCCCGAAATCCCAGGCACTTTCGCCGCCCTTCGACGACTACACAGACCTTCTCCTCAAATCCGTGCCCGAAATGGAACTCGGCTGGCTGGAAAAGGTGCTTGCCACGCGGCGCATGGAAAGCGCCGGAAACTGAGAGCTGCCCCTCATCCGCCTGCCGGCACCTTCTCCCCGTAAACGGGGCGAGGACGCAGGTACCAACATCTCGTTTCCCTCTCCACTATCGAGAGGGGGAAGGCGAGGGGCAAATCCCGTACAGAGTTTGCTTTTAGGATCTGAACAGATGAACGATCGCCCCTTCACCGTTATCGAAAACCAGTGGATCAGGCTGAAGGACGGGACCCGGCTTGCCGCCCGGATCTGGATGCCGGATGGAACAGAAGCCGATCCGGTGCCGGCGGTCTTCGAATTCCTGCCCTATCGAAAACGCGACGGAACCAGCCCGCGCGACGAATCCACTTATCCGGTCTTTGCCGCGTCAGGTATTGCCGGAGTGCGTGTCGATATCCGCGGCTCGGGCGAATCCGACGGGGTGATCGACGGCGAGTATACCGAGCTGGAACTGTCGAATGCCTGCGAGCTAATCGCCTGGATTGCCGAACAACCCTGGTCGAACGGTTCGGTCGGCATGATGGGTATCTCCTGGGGCGGCTTCAACAGCCTGCAAGTCGCAGCGCTTCGCCCGCCAGCCTTGAAGGCGGTGATCTCGATCGCCTCCACTACCGATCGCTACAATGACGATATCCATTACAAGAATGGCTGTCATCTCTCGGCCCAACTCTCCTGGGCGGCAACTATGCTTGCCTACCAATCCCGCTCGCCCGATCCGGAAATCGTCGGCGACCGCTGGCTCGACATGTGGGTGGAGCGGCTGGAAAACGAACCCTTCTTCATGGAGGAATGGCTCTCTCACCAGCGCCGCGATGCATTCTGGAAACACGGTTCGATCTGCGAGGACTATTCCGCTTTCGAAATCCCGGCTCTGGTAATTGCCGGTTGGGCCGATGGTTATCGCAACACCCCGTTTCTGGCGGTCGAGGGACTGGGCGAAAAGGCCAAGGCGCTTGTCGGCCCATGGGTCCACAAATACCCGCATTTTGCCTGGCCAAAACCACGCGCCGATTTCCTTGGCGAGGCCATCGCCTTCTGGAACCGCTGGCTGCGCGGCGAAGACAACGGCGTAGACCGGCTGCCGCAGATGCGCGCCTATATTCTCGACGGTCCGAAGCCGGCTGTCAGACGTGATGCCGATCCGGGTTTCTGGATCTCGAAAGACCGCTGGAGCGCACCGGAAGCCGAGTGTTTCTATATCGATCAGTTCGGAACACTGCTTGAAGGCATGCCTATCTCCCATGCGCCGAAGCATAACGTCTATCTGAAATCCCCACTCGACACCGGAACAGCCGCCGGTGAATGGTTCACACTGAAACCGGATGCGGAAATGGCCGGCGACCAGAGGGGCGACGATGCCGGATCGCTGACCTTTGAGACGGCACCGCTGGCGCAGTCGAAAACCTATCTCGGTCGCCCGGTCATCACGCTGACGCTCCGCGCCGATGCCGAGCTCGCCAATCTGTGTGCCCGCCTCGTCGATATCCATCCCGACGGCACCGCGACACGCATTTCGTTCGGCGTCATCAACCTTGCCCATCGTGACGGCAACGAAGAGCCGAAGCCGCTGACACCCGGCGAGCCGGTAACGATCCGGCTTGAACTCGATACCTGCGGTTATCGTTTTGGCGAAGGGCACAGAATCCGGCTATCGCTTTCGACGGCCTATTGGCCGATGGTTCTACCGCCGCCGGTCGATTCCGGCGTGACGATCGATATCGCTTCGCTTGGTCTCGCCATGCCGCTTCTTGGGCGCCATGAGACCTTCGAGATGAAGCAGCCTGACAATCCGGATCCGCTGCCGAAATATATCGAACATGCACCGGCTGAAACGCGCCGCAGCGTAACCCGCGACCTTGCTGCCAACGAGACGCGCTATCAGGTGACCGAGGATACCGGACTTTTCGAACATCCCGGCACCGGCCTTGCCACCTGCCAGCGCCGCGAGGAAACCTGGTCGATCAGCCCGGACGATCCACTGTCTATGACAGGAACCTGCGTCTGGACCTGCGACATGAGCCGCTCCAACTGGTCGATACGTACCGTGTCGACAGCCAACGTAGCCTGCACGGACAAGGATTGGCTGATCAGCGCTTCGGTTCTGGCCTATCACGGGGAAAAACAAATCTTCGAAAAGACATTCGAGAAAGCGATACCGCGTGACCTCATGTGACGGTCAGGTTCGCCACATCTATGTGAGTTGACCGGAAGCTTGGCGAGGAACACAGTCATGGCAACTGGAGAAGCTGCCATGACGATATTTGCGCGCAAAAACCTTGGAATGACATTCGCCTTGCTGCTGCTTGCCGCTCCAGCAACATCCGCGTTTGCTGCAGAAGCGGCGGTGGTTATCCCGGCTCCCGCCATTGATGAGGCAGCCAAGGGCAGCAGCGAGACCGCAGTTTTTGCCGGCGGCTGTTTCTGGGGCGTTCAGGCCGTGTTCCAGCATGTCAAGGGCGTGAAGAACGCGGTCTCGGGATATTCCGGCGGCGCGAAGGAAACGGCCAGTTACGAGACCGTCAGCCTGGGCGAGACGGGCCATGCGGAGGCGGTGGAAGTGACCTTCGATCCGCACGAGGTGAGCTACGGCACACTGCTGCAGGTGTTTTTCTCCGTCGCCCATAACCCGACCCAGCTGAATTATCAGGGGCCGGATCAGGGCACGCAGTACCGATCAGCGATTTTTACCGCCAGCGCTGAACAGCAGAAAGTTGCCGCAGCCTACATCGCCCAACTGGACAGAACCGGGCTGTTTCATGCGCCGATCGTGACCAAGCTTTCGAAGCTGGAAGGCTTTTATCCGGCAGAAAAATACCATCAGGATTTCCTGACGCTCAATCCGAACCACCCCTATATCGTTTATAACGACATGCCGAAGATCGATAATCTGAAGACCATCTTCCCGGCAGCCTTCAGGGCCAATCCGGTACTTGTCTCCAAGGCGAAGACCTAGGCGGCAAACGCTCGGATCGCTTCGCACAGCGTCTTGAAACCGTCTCGTGCGCCCTCGCTCATATGCCGGGCGCGAAGCCATCCGTGGACCATTTGCGGCTCGTCGCGAAAGCTTGCGGAGACACCCCATTGGTTCAGCCGCGCTGCATAGAGCCGGCCATCATCACGCAGCGGATCGAAATGCGCCACGGTGATATAGGCAGGCGGAAGCCCGGAAAGATCGCTTGATAGAAGCGGATGCGCCACCGGCTCAATTTCCGGCGCTTTTAGCACTGCGCGATAATAGGCGACATCGGCGGTCGTCAACCCCGGCGCATTCGCCATTTCTCGATACGAACCTGAAACAAGATCGCCGCCAAGCGCGGGGTAAATGAGCACCTGACCTATAATGCCGGGAAGGTTTTCGTCACGCGCCCGAATTGAGAGGCCGGCAGCAAGATTGCCGCCAGCACTGTCGCCGATCACCACGATCTTGCTACCCTGCCCGATAAGCTGCTTCAGCACGCCGTAACAATCATCCGTCTGAACAGGCCAGACGTGTTCCGGCGCGAGACGATAATCGACAGAAATGAGCTCCGCTTGGGCCAACTCGGCAACCTCGGCACAGATCGCATGATGGCTCTCCAGAGAGCCGACGACAAAGCCGCCGCCATGCAGATAGAGCAAAACGGTTTTCGTAGTGAGATGCGCAGGTCGGTAGCGCCGGATCGGCGCGAACAAAACCTCATCCTGAAAGATCATCCCCTTGGGCAGCGGCCGGTCGAAACGGGCACAGAGCGCATCATACCAGACGCGCTGCTGCGCAATCGGCGCATTCACGGCGTCGGGGGGATAAAAGCTGTTGCAGACATCGAGAAACTCAAGAATACCCGGCTCGCTCGGCATCGGCGAATGTGTCTCGCTGGTCTCCATGGCCTCATTCATCCTGTTTCTCCGAGGACCAAAGGCTAGGCAAGATGACGGTATGCTGCAAGAGTAAGAACGGCTCTCACTCTCCGTTGAAATCCTTGAGCAGCACCGACTGATCCGTCAGGTACCGGGCGAAGATGGGCAGGCTGGCGCCACCGATCGCGCGCGCCTGCGATCCGACCTTGCCCTGGATGATATCGGGAATGACGACACCGCGAAGGTCGAGCCGGGCAACCGCCTCGATCGTCGCATCGACGATGCGTTTCCTCACCCAGCCCGGAAAGCCACCATCGATGACCGCCGCACCGAAATCGATGATCGAAGCGGCCGCGACGATGGCCTGCGCCAATGCGGCAGCTGTCGCCTGGACCCAGAGCTCTAGCGGCTGGCCGAAATCGACCCAGTCATCGGCCGAATACCAGAGCGGCTGCGGATCGATGCCGCGATCTCTCAGCATGTTCTCCAGTACGAAGATCGAGGCGATATCGAGAAGCTGGCGATTTTCGCCATTCCTGCCCCGCACCGGCAGCGGCCCGACGGCCCCGGCAGTGCCCGTACGGCCCGAAAAAATGCTCGAATTCAACACGATGCCGCCGCCGATGAACGAGCCGATGAACAGATAGATGAAATCCGGATAGGTAGGCCCGACACCGAATACCAGCTCCGCACCACAAGCGCTGGTCGCGTCATTCTGCAGATAGACGGAGTGAGCGACGCGCGACGCAACTTCGGCCTGGAGATCGAAGCCGCGCCAAACCTCCATGGCGCCCGATGGCGCGCCAATCTCGTCGGCCCAATTCCACAACTCGAACGGCGCAGCGATGCCGATGCCGGCGATCCGCGCCTGCTCCTCGCCGCTCATCTGCGCTTCGATATCGGCAATGCCCGAGGTGATGATCCGCAGGATCTCCTGCGGCAGCGGATAGGCATAGGTCTCGTGATAGCGCTTGCGGATATTGCCGACGAAATCCATCAGCACCAGATCGGCGCTGCGACGGCCTATCTTCACGCCGAAGGACAGGACGGCATCCGGGTTGAGACGCATGGGTATGGAAGGTTGGCCGACACGCCCCCGCACCGGCTCGCCGCGAAGCAGCAGACCATCTTTCTCCAGCGCCCGCATGATGACCGAGGCCGTCTGTGCCGAAAGGCCGCTGAGCCGGGTAATATCTGCCTTCGACAGCGCACCATGCAGCCTGACCAACGACAGGACCAGCCGCTCGTTATAGGCGCGCACCCGCGTCTGGTTGGAACCACCGGAAAAACCGGCAGAAGAAACAGGCCCGGAAAGCGGGCCATCGGTGATCGACATCCAGCACCTCCCTGCCTTCGCTTTCTCACGCCAAGAACAGCATGACAAGACGGAATAAATAATTCAATCGGAATTAATTATTGACAGACGATTTTCTTTCGCGATTATTGATGATTGTAAGAATGCAGGGAAGCCCGGAGGAGGCACTGGGGCACGATCCGGCCTGCAGCCGAATGAACCCGTCCGCAGCGAGCGGACTTCGTCTCTGGGAGGAGATCATGAGAAAATCCGTACTGTCCCTGTCATTCGGGGCGTTGGCGCTTGGCGTCGTCTTTTCTGCACCCGCTTACGCCGCGGACGTTTCGGCCTGCCTGATTACCAAGACCGATACCAACCCCTTCTTCGTCAAGATGAAGGAAGGCGCGACCGCCAAGGCCAAAGAACTCGGCGTCTCGCTGAAATCCTATGCCGGCAAGATCGACGGCGACAGCGAAAGCCAGGTAGCGGCGATCGAGACCTGCATCGCCGATGGCGCCAAGGGCATCCTGATCACCGCCTCCGACACCAAGGGCATCGTGCCGAACCTGAAGAAGGCGCGCGATGCCGGCCTGCTGGTGATCGCGCTCGACACGCCGCTGGAGCCGATCGACGCCGCCGACATGACCTTCGCCACCGACAATCTGCTGGCCGGCAAGCTGATCGGTCAATGGGCCAAGGATACGCTGGGTGACGCCGCCAAGGAAGCCAAGGTGGCCTTCCTCGATCTTACCCCGTCGCAGCCTTCCGTCGACATTCTTCGCGACCAGGGTTTCATGATCGGTTTCGGCATCGACCCGAAGGATCCGAACAAGATCGGTGACGAGGACGATCCGCGCATCGTCGGACACGATATCACCAACGGCAATGAAGAAGGTGGCCGCACCGCGATGGAAAACCTTCTGCAGAAGGACCCGACCATCAACGTCGTCCATACGATCAACGAACCGGCTGCCGCCGGCGCCTATGAGGCACTGAAATCAGTTGGCCGCGAGAAAGACGTGCTGATCGTCTCGGTCGACGGCGGTTGCCCGGGCGTCAAGAACGTCGCCGATGGCGCGATCGGCGCCACCTCGCAGCAATATCCGCTGCAGATGGCGGCACTCGGCATTGAGGCGATCAAGAAGTTTGCCGATAGCGGCGAAAAGCCGAAGCCGACCGAAGGCAAGAACTTCTTCGATACTGGCGTCACGCTGGTCACCGACAAGCCGGTGCCGTCGATCAAGTCGATCGACACCAAGGAAGGCCTGAACAAGTGCTGGGGCTAAGCCTCTAGCAAATCCTTGCGGGCCGGTGGACCTGTTCCACCGGCCTGCCACGGCAACCCGGCCTGAACCGGGCATCGACAAAAGCGGGAGGATTTCATGAGCGAGCCAGTGGCAAGCGCACCGCATCACGACTATGAAAAAGTGCTCAAGGACAGTTCGAAGGATGTAGCATCCTTCGAACAGGACAAACCGTCCTTCCTTCACAAGTTCCGTCACTTTCTGCATTCCAACCCGTCCGCCGTATCGCTGATCGTGCTGGTCGTGTCGTTGGTCGTGTTCGGCCTGACGCTTGGCGGCAAGTTTTTCTCCGCCTTCTCGCTGACGCTGATCCTGCAGCAGGTGGCGATCACCGGGATCGTCGGGGCGGCCCAGTCGCTGGTCATCATGACCGCCGGTATCGATCTTTCGGTCGGCGCCATCATGGTTCTGTCGTCGGTCGTCATGGGGCAATTCACCTTCCGCTACGGCTTGCCGCCGGAAATCGCGATCCTCTGTGGTTTTGCAACCGGTGCGCTTTGCGGTTTCATCAACGGCGTTTTGATCGCCAGGGTGAAACTGCCCCCCTTCATCGTGACGCTTGGCATGTGGCAGATCGTGCTTGCCAGCAACTTTCTCTATTCCGCCAACGAGACCATTCGCTCGCAGGAAATCGAAAGTACCGCCCCAATTCTCCAATTCTTTGGAGAAACCTTCAAGTTCGGCGGCGCGGTGTTCACCTATGGCGTGATCGCCATGATCCTTCTCGTCGCAGTGCTCTGGTACGTACTCAACCACACCGCCTGGGGACGGCATCTCTACGCAGTCGGCGACGATCCGGAAGCAGCCGATCTTTCCGGCGTCAACGTGCAACGCATGCTGATTTCCGTCTATGTGCTATCGGGCGTCATCTGTGCGCTGGCAGGCTGGGCGCTGATCGGCCGTATCGGCTCCGTGTCGCCAACCGCCGGCCAGTTTGCCAATATCGAATCGATCACCGCCGTGGTGATCGGCGGCATCTCGCTCTTCGGCGGCCGCGGCTCCATTCTCGGCATGATGTTCGGCGCGCTGATCGTTGGCGTCTTTTCGCTCGGCCTGCGCCTGCTCGGCACCGATGTGCAATGGACCTATCTCCTGATCGGCGTCCTCATCATCGTCGCCGTCGCAGCCGACCAATGGATCAGAAAGGCTTCACGCTGATGACCGACACACGCAAACCCATCCTCACTGGTCGCAATCTCGTCAAGCGTTACGGCCGTGTCACCGCCATCGACAATGCCGATTTCGATCTCTATCCCGGCGAAATTCTCGCCGTGATCGGCGACAACGGCGCCGGAAAATCCTCGCTGATCAAGGCGATTTCCGGCGCGATCCGTCCCGATGAGGGCGAGATCCGCATGGACGGAGAACTCGTGCATTTCGCCTCGCCGATCGAGGCCCGAAAGGCCGGTATCGAAACCGTCTACCAGAACCTCGCACTGTCACCGGCGCTGTCGATCGCCGACAACATGTTTCTCGGTCGCGAAATCCGCAAGCCCGGCTTCATGGGTAAGGTTCTGCGCAAACTCGACCACGGCGCCATGGAAAAGATGGCGCGTGAAAAGCTCTCCGAGCTTGGGCTGATGACCATTCAGAACATCAACCAGGCCGTGGAAACGCTGTCTGGCGGTCAGCGCCAGGGTGTGGCGGTGGCGCGGGCAGCGGCCTTCGGTTCCAAGGTCATCATCCTTGATGAGCCGACGGCAGCACTCGGCGTCAAGGAAAGCCGGCGTGTGCTGGAGCTGATCCTCGACGTGCGCTCGCGTGGCATTCCGATCGTGCTGATTTCCCACAACATGCCGCATGTCTTCGAGATCGCCGACCGCATCCACATCCATAGGCTGGGAAAACGTCTTACCGTCATCAATCCCAAGGATTATACGATGTCGGACGCCGTCGCCTTCATGACAGGCGCCAAGACGCCGGAGCTGCTTGCCGCATGACAATGACCACCGAAGAGATCGCCCGCACACTCATCAACCGTGCGGGCGACAAGCGACGTTTTATCGTCGCGATTGCCGGCCCGCCGGGTGCCGGAAAATCCACGCTCGCCGACGCACTTGTAGTGGCGTTGCAGGCGCTTGGCGAAAGCGCCGAAGTCCTGCCGATGGATGGCTTTCACATGGACAATGGTGTCCTGCAGGAAAAGGGCCTGCTCTCCCGTAAAGGCGCGCCTGAAACGTTCGACGTACGCGGCTTTCTCGACATCATTCGCGCGGTCAGGGTGGCGGAAGGAGAAGTGCTGGTGCCGGTATTCGATCGATCCCGGGAACTCGCCATCGCCGCATCGCGCGTCATCGAAGTTTCGACGCGGTTCGTTCTTGTCGAGGGAAACTACCTGCTTCTCGATCGCGCTCCCTGGTCGGCACTGGACGGCGAATTCGACTACGAGATCCTCATCTCCCCCCCCGTCGCGACACTCGAGGAGGGGCTTATGGATCGCTGGCGCGGTTATGGATTGAGCGAAGAGGCGGCCAGGGAAAAAACACAAGGGAACGACCTGAAAAACGGTGCCTTGGTCAGAGACCATTGCCGTGGAGCCGATATAATTCTGGCCGATTAAACGAAAAAGCCTGCCGCGGTAGGAGGTGCGGCAGGCTTTTCGAAAAGATTTGAACAGCGACTGGGAGGAGGAGTGTCGCTGCTCGATCAGGCGCCCTTGGGAGGAGGAGTAGGTCGCCTGAAAATCAGAGGTCTGCGGGAGGAGGAGCATCGCTCTGATGTGGTCATCATACAGGTAGACCATTTCTTTAGAAGCGATATTGCTGCAGCGGAGCTATGCGATAAACGCTTGACTGAAGACGCCACGACGCCTCAATGCTCACAAATGTGGCAATAGCCCGAGCCGCCGCATGATCGTCTCGCATCCGGCACGACAAGACAAGAAAATTGCGGCGGATCTGCAGGATCGATAGGCGTGATCGGCTACCCGCTCACGCCGTCTCCAACAGCAGCAGAACCAAGTGCCTCAACAACCGGCAACAGCGATATCCAGACATGGAAAAGGGCGCGACGATGCGCGCCCTTTTAAAGAATGTCCCGATTGAACCGTATTATACGCTGAAAGCCGCGCCGATCAGCGCTTTGGTATAATCGGCCTTCGGGGCCTCGAAGATCGCATCCGTTTCGCCCTGTTCGACGATCTCGCCATTCTTCATCACGATCACATAATCTGAAATGGCTTTGACCACTGACAGATCGTGACTGATGAAGACGTAGGAGAGATTGTGATCGGCCTGCAGCTTTCGCAGCAGATCGATCACCTGGCCCTGAACCGACCGGTCGAGAGCCGAGGTCGGCTCGTCGAGGATGACAACACGCGGCTTGAGGATCATCGCCCGGGCAATCGCAATACGCTGCCGCTGGCCGCCGGAGAATTCATGCGGATAGCGGTTGCGTGCTGCCGGATCGAGGCCAACCTCCTGAAGCGCCGCGATGGCGCGCCGGTCGCGATCGGCCTTGCTCAAGCCAGGCTCGTGGACAAGCAGGCCTTCGGTGATAACCTCACCGACAGTCTGGCGCGGCGAAAGCGAACCGTAGGGATCCTGGAAGACGAGCTGCATCTCCTTGCGCAGCGAACGCATCTGGCGACGATCGTGCTGCGAGATATCCTGTTTCCCGAAGCGGTATGCGCCATCACTCGGCAGGAGCCTAAGGAGCGCGCGCCCGAGCGTGGACTTGCCGGAACCCGACTCGCCGACGACACCGATCGTCTGACCTTCCTGCAGCCTCACGGTCACGCCATTGACGGCGCGGAATGTACGCGGACCCTTGGACAGAAAACCCTTGCCGATATCGAAATCGACGACCACGTCCCGGCCCTCGAGAATTATCGGGGCATTGTCTGCCGGCGGCGCCTTGCGGCCATGCGGCTCGGCATCAATCAGCATGCGGGTATAGGAAGAGGTCGGGTTCTCGAAGATCTGCTCCGTCGTTCCCTGCTCCACCACTTCGCCGCGGCGCATGACGACGACGCGTTCGGCAAAATGGCGCACGATACCGAGATCGTGGGTGATCAGCACGATTGCCATGCCGAACCGCTCCTGCAGTGAGCGCAGGAGTTTCAGGATCTGTGCCTGGATCGTCACGTCGAGCGCCGTGGTCGGCTCGTCGGCGATCAGCACATCAGGCTCGTTGGCAAGCGCCATGGCGATCATCACGCGCTGGCGCTGGCCTCCGGAAAGCTCGTGCGGATAGCTGTCGATCCGGCGCGCCGGATCGGGAATGCCGACGAGTTCCAACAGCTCCAGCACGCGGGCGCGGGCCTGCGCCCTTGAGCCGCCGCGATGATAGAGGATCGGCTCGGCGATCTGCCGCCCGATCGTATAGAGCGGATCGAGCGAGGTCATCGGCTCCTGAAAGATCATGGTGATCTTGGCGCCGCGCACCTTGTTCAGCTCGCTCTTCGGCAGGCCGACAAGCTCCTTGCCGCGATATTTCGCCGAACCGGTCACGCCGCCGTTCTTGGCGAGCAGGCCCATGATACCCATCATGGTCTGGCTCTTGCCGGAACCGCTTTCGCCTACGACGGCGAGTGTTTCACCGGCCTTGATATCGAAACCGATGCCCTTGACCGCATTCACGGTCCCGTCCGGCGTCGAGAAATCGACTTTTAAATCGCGGATGGAAAGGATGTTTTCTTCTGTCCCGGTCATATCAGCGGTCCTTCGGGTCAAGTGCATCGCGCAGGCCATCGCCGATGAAGTTCAGCGAGAAGAGCGTTGCCACGAAGAAGATGGACGGGAAGATCAACAGCCACGGAGCCGACTGGATATTGCTTGCTCCTTCGGAGATCAGCGCCCCCCAGCTCGTCAGCGGCGCCTGAACCCCAAGGCCGAGGAAGGAAAGAAAACTCTCGAGAAGGATCACTTTCGGCACGACGACGGTAACGAAGACGATGACCGGGCCGATCGTGTTCGGAATGATATGCCGGCGGATGATCTGCCAGTCGCTCAATCCGAGTGCCTGGGCGGCACCGACGAATTCCCGACGCTTCAATGCCAGTGTCTGACCGCGCACGATACGGGCCATGTCCAGCCATTCCACCGCGCCGATGACGAGGAAGATGAGGATGAAGGAACGGCCGAAGAAGACGACGAGCACCACGACGAGAAAGACGAAGGGCAGCGAATAGAGGATTTCGACAAACCGCATCATTACATTGTCGACGCGACCGCCGAGATAACCCGATGTCGCGCCATAAAGCACGCCGATGCCGAGCGAGACGAGACTGGCAAGCAGGCCGACCGCGATCGAGATCTAGCCGCCGAGCATGACGCGGGCAAGCATGTCGCGACCATTCGGATCGGTGCCGAAGAAGAAATATTCGCGGCTGACATTGCCTTCGACCTTCAGCTCGCGCCCGTCGTTTTCGGTTGCGACGACCTTGGTGTTTTTGAACTCGTTGGCACGGTCGAAATAGCGGGTTGCGCGCGGATCGATCGGGTTTTCAGCGCTCAATGTTGCGGTAAATGTCTGTCCTTCAACATTGAACTCATCGAGATTGACGCGGGCGCGGGTGGCAACGCCACGCATCGCATCTTCCAGCGACGCCTCATCCGGCCGTGGCTCAAGGCTCGGGCCGACGGAGACGTAGGAGGAATAAACCTGGTCATAGCTGTGCGGCACGAAGAACGGGCCGATGTAGGAAAACAGCGCGATCAGCACCATCATCACGCAGCCGGCCATCGCAGCCTTGTTGCGACGGAAGCGAAGGGCTGCCAGCTGAAACAGGCTGCGGCTTTTGTTGTCCGGGCTTTCCGGCTGCGCGGGCGCAGGATTAGTGACGATATCAGTCATGGCGAACCCTCGGATCGAGCAGGCCGTAAATGAGATCGACCACGAGATTGAAAACGATGACGAAGATGGCGATCAGCACGACCGTGCCCATGACCAGCGTATAATCGCGGTTGAGCGCGCCGAGCACGAAATAGCGGCCGATGCCGGGAATGGTGAAGATCGTCTCGACCACGGCGGAACCGGTCATCAGCGCTGCAGCACATGGGGCAAGATAGGATACGACCGGCAGAAGTGCGCCGCGCATTGCATGGGTGATGACGACGATCCGCGGCGGCAAACCGTAGGCCCGAGCTGTGCGGATATGGTCGGCATGCAGCGCCTCGATCATCGATCCGCGGGTAAGACGAGCAAAAACGGCAAGCTGCGGCAGCGCCAGAGCGATCATCGGCAAAAGCAGATAACGGAACGAACCGTCACCCCAGCCACCGGCCGGCAGCAACGACAAGACGATGGCGAAGATCAGCGTCAGAACCGGGCCGACGACGAAATTCGGAATGGTGGTGCCGACCGTCGCAAGCGACATGATGGAGAAATCGAGCGCACTGTTCTGGCGAAGGGCCGCAATCGTGCCGAGCGTGACGCCGCCGACCAGAGCCAAGAGAAGCGCGAAAAAGCCGAGTTCCATAGAATAGGGCAGGCCCTTGCCGATCAGTTCGGCGACCGTGTTGTCCTTGTAGATATAGCTCGGGCCAAAATCACCCTGAACGGCATTGGATATGTAGGTCACATATTGCCGCCACAGGGGCTGGTCGAGCTGATAGGTCCGCATGATGTTTTCCATCGTTGCGGGCGGAAGCGGGCGCTCCAGATTGAACGGGCCACCTGGCGCAAAGCGCATCAGGAAGAAGGAAATGGTGACGACGATAAACAGCGTCGGTACGGCGCTCGCAAGGCGGCGCAGGACAAAAGCCAGCATGCGGGTGTCTCCTGCAAAACGGCGCCCGCGGTTAGGCGGGCGCCGTCTCGGATGATGGATGTTATTCGGAAACGCTGAGGAAGCGGCTCAGGTGCTCGTTGGCAGCATTGTCCTCCCAGCCGGAAACGCGGTTGGACACGAGCCAGAGATCAGCCTGGGTAAGCAGAGGCGCGACCGGCTGGTCACGCGATAGAAGCGCTTCGGCTTCGTGCAGCAGCTTGGAGCGGGCTTCCGGGTTCTCTTCCGCATAGGACTTCTGCATCAGAGCGTCGAATTCCGGGTTGTTGTACTTGCCGTAATTGAAGGTCTTGTTGGTCGACAGGTTCAGCGCCAGGAAGTTTTCGGCATCCGCATAGTCGGCAACCCAGCCGGCGCGCGCAACGTTGAACTTGCCGCCTTCCTGTAGGTAGGCATAGTGCGACGAGACATCGAGATTGGTCATCGTCACCTTTGCGTTGAACGTGTTCTTCCACATGTCGGCAACGGCCGTGGCGACACGTTCGTGGTTCGGGTTGGTGTTGTAGCGGATCTCGATTTCCAGCGGCTTCCCGCCTTCACCGTAACCGGCTTCCTTCATCAGTTCGAGCGCCTTATCCTCCCGGTCGAGCTGGGACATTTCGGCAAACGAAGCCTTGGACGGTTCGCCATAGCTGGCGATGCCCGGCGGTACCAGCGAATAGGCCGGGATCTGCGAGCCGCTGTAGATTTCCTTGGCGAGGAAATCGCGATCGACGGCCATGGAGAGCGCGTTGCGGACGCGGACATCGTCATACGGAGCCTGGCTGCTATCGAAGGCGTAATAATAGGTGGCAAGCGTCGGGGAGACGTGAACCTGATCCTTGTAAGCGCCGCGCAGGCGCTCGATCTGGTCGGCCGAGAAATTGAAGACGAGATCCATTTCCTTCGCTTCGAAGCGACGGACGGACGCAGCCTGGTCGTCGATTGGATAGAAGATCACCTTGTCGAGCTTGGTGTTGGCAGCGTCCCAATGGTTCTCGTTCTTCTCGACCACCAGGCTATCGTTTGGCACATGGCTGACCAGCTTGAAGGCGCCGTTAGACACCATCACACCCGGCTTGACGAAGTCGGCACCGTTTTTCTCGACGCTTGCCTTGGAAACGGGCAGCGCGGTCTGGTGGGCCAGCAGCTCAAGGAAGAACGGGGTCGGGCGCTCGAGCGTGATCTGGAACGTCTTGTCGTCCACGGCCTTGACGCCGAGTGTAGCGACTTCGGCCTTGCCGTTGTTGATCGCTTCGGCATTCTTGATCGGATAGAGGATATTGGCGTATTTCGCTGCCGTCTTCGGATCTTCTACACGCTTGAAGGAAAACTCAAAGTCCTGTGCAGTAACGGGTGTACCATCCGACCACTTTGCATTTTCGCGCAGCTTAAACGTGTAGGTTACACCGTCATCAGACAGTGTCCAGCTCTCGGCAGCGCCCGGGATAATCTTGCCAGCAGCATCGTAAATCGTCAGACCTTCGTAAAGATCCTTGAGGATGAAGGCTTCGATATTGATCGAGGTCTGCGCCTGATCGAGCGTCTGGGGCTCGCCGGCATTGCCGCGATGAAGCACTGCCTCGGCGAATGCCGGAGCGCTGGCGAAGAGAACGGACCCCAGCAGCGCGGCCGCAGAAAGTTTGAGAAGACGAGAAGACATGATCGGTATCCTTTCCCAGTTTATTCCGGATCAGTTGCGGGAATGAATGACAGAAAGGCATGGACTGCAAGGCTTTTCTCATCGCGTCACAGTCGAAGGAGACAACTGTGGCACGCAAGAAAAACGTCAAGGTTGCATAAGAGAAATGTGAACTTGATGAAAGCCATCCGCCATATTCATCTCGTCCGATGAGCCGCCAAGACCATTAGAGACATCTTACGTACAGGGAAGATATGCCGAAGATAGCGTTTCTCTCGCTTTGGGTAAGTTGGCGAAATTTTATTGCTCATGGGTGTATGAAGCGATCTTCGGCGGCGGCATTTGCAGTCAGCCAAAGGACACTTTTTGCGTGTGTACCGTACCTACATTGGCAACACAAAAAGAACCGTTACTCCACAATGTTATGATCTGGCGGAATGGCTTGATAGGTGTTCGCTATCGCGTAACCGATCTCGTTTATTGACGGGCAGGCTTCGTGTTGCGACATTTTCTCGCATCCCCCAATGATCTTACCATCGGGGAATGGATGCCGGAGACAGTCGAGGAGGACAGGTTTGCGGCATATGCCGGGAGGCCACGTCCATGACCATGCGAAATTCCGCTGGTGAGATCGCCCAGCGGTCACGCGACATCATCCGTGACCGGAAGCATCTGGAAGGGCCGATGCTGCCCATTCTGCACGCGCTTCAGGCGAAGTTCGGTTACATACCGGATATCGTCAAGCCAGTCATCGCCGATGAACTCAACCTCTCCCGTGCGGAAGTCCATGGCGTCGTCACCTTCTATCCCGAATTTCGTGAACATCCGGGTGGACGGCATGTTCTGAAAATCTGCCGAGCCGAAGCCTGTCAATCGGTGGGCTGTGATAATCTCGCGGATCGCGTTCGCCAGTTGCTGGGGATTGATTTTCACCAGACGACGCCTGACGGAGCGGTGATGCTCGAACCGGTCTATTGCTTGGGTCTGTGCGCCTGCGGTCCTGCCGCCATGCTGGATGGCGAGGTTTATGGCCGGGTCGACGAGCACTGTCTTTCCGAAATTGTTGGGAGGCTGGGCCGATGACGGTAACGATCTTCGTCCCTCGCGATGCCGCATCCCTGGCGCTCGGAGCCGAGAAGGTTGCAGCGGCAATCACAAGCGAAATCGCTGCCCGCAGTATTGACGCCAGGATCGTGCGCAACGGCTCTCGCGGCATGTTCTGGCTCGAACCGCTGGTGGAGGTGCGCACCGATCACGGTCGCGTCGCTTACGGGCCGGTGAAAGCCTCGGATATAAAAGACCTTTTCGACGCCGGTTTTCTCTCCGGCAAGGCCCATCCTCTCTGTCTTGGGCTGACGAAGGAAATCCCCTTCCTGCGTCAGCAGACCCGCCTGACCTTCTCCCGCTGCGGCGTGACCGATCCGCTGTCACTCGATGATTATCGCCATTATCAGGGGCTGAAGGGACTGGAACAGGCTATCGCGATGCCGCGGGCCGAGATTGTGGCTCAGGTCACCGAAAGCGGGCTGCGAGGGCGCGGCGGTGCCGGTTTCCCTACCGGCATCAAGTGGAAGACTGTGATGGAGGCGGTGGCGCCTCAAAAATATATCGTCTGCAATGCCGACGAGGGCGATAGCGCCACCTTTGCCGACCGGATGATCATGGAAGGCGACCCGTTTGTCCTGATAGAAGGCATGGTGATCGCCGGCTTCGCGACCGGTGCGACCAGGGGATACATCTATACCCGCTCCGAATATCCGCATGCCATTGCCACGATGGGCCAGGCAATCGGCATTGCCCGGGCAGCTGGCATTCTCGGTCCCTCGGTGCTCGGGTCTGATCATGCCTTTGACATCGAGATCCGCGCAGGCGCAGGCGCCTATGTCTGCGGCGAGGAAACTGCACTGCTCAACTCGCTGGAGGGAAAACGCGGCATCGTTCGCGCCAAGCCGCCTTTGCCGGCCCTGCAAGGTTTTCTCGGTCGCCCGACGGTGGTCAACAACGTTATCTCGCTTGCCTCCATCCCGGTCATCATGCATCGCGGCGCTGCTTTCTATCGGGATTTCGGCATGGGGCGCTCACGCGGCACGATCCCGATCCAGATCGCCGGCAATGTGAAATATGGCGGGCTCTTCGAAACGGCCTTCGGCCTGTCGCTTGGCGAGATCGTCGATCATATCGGCGGCGGCACGGCCACGGGGCGACCGGTGAAAGCCGTGCAGGTGGGCGGCCCGCTTGGCGCCTATTTTCCGCGCGCGCTGTTCGACACGCCATTCGATTACGAGGCTTTTGCCGCCAAGGACGGACTGATCGGCCATGCCGGCATTACCGTATTCGACGATACCGTCGACATGCTGAAACAGGCGCGCTTCGCCATGGAATTCTGCGCCATTGAAAGCTGCGGCAAGTGCACGCCATGCCGGATCGGCTCCACCCGCGGCGTCGAGACGGTCGACAGGATCGGTCGCGGCATCGAGCCGGACAAGAACAAGGTGCTGCTCGCCGATCTCTGCAATACGATGAAGTTCGGTTCGCTTTGCGCGCTCGGCGGTTTCACCCCCTACCCTGTGATGAGCGCGATGACGCATTTCCCGGAGGATTTCTCCCCCGTGCCGTTGGCGGAGGCTGCGGAATGATGAGGTTGGACTTTTTCTTTTCAGCGCCGCTTACTTCCATCATCTGGACAGTACGAATGCCGATCTCCAGCAAGGAGGCACGTCATGTCGCTCATCCATGAAATCGACTACGGCACGCCTGCATCCCGCTCTGCAAGACAGGTAACACTCACCATCGACGGCCGCGCCATAACCGTGCCGGAAGGCACGTCGATCATGCGGGCCTCGATGGAGGCGGGCATCCAGATCCCGAAACTCTGCGCTACCGACATGGTCGACGCCTTCGGTTCCTGCCGCCTCTGCCTGGTGGAGGTCGAGGGGCGCAACGGCACGCCGTCCTCCTGCACCACGCCTGTCGCACCGAACATGGTCGTCCATACCCAGACCAACCGCCTGAAGGATATCCGCCGTGGCGTGATGGAACTTTATATCTCCGATCATCCGCTCGACTGCCTCACCTGCGCTGCCAATGGCGACTGCGAACTGCAGGACATGGCGGGTGCCGTTGGCCTTCGCGACGTTCGTTACGGCTACGAGGGTGACAATCATGTACGCGCGCGCAACGACGGTGCCATCAACGCGAAATGGATGCCGAAGGACGAATCCAACCCCTATTTCACCTATGACCCGTCGAAATGCATCGTCTGTTCGCGCTGCGTGCGTGCCTGCGAGGAAGTACAGGGCACTTTCGCGCTGACGATCGAAGGGCGTGGTTTCGCAAGCCGGGTCTCGCCCGGTGCGCATGAGCATTTTCTCGATTCGGAATGCGTGTCCTGCGGCGCCTGCGTGCAGGCCTGTCCCACCGCGACGCTGACGGAAAAGTCGGTGATCGCAATCGGTCAGCCGGAGCATTCAGCCGTGACCACCTGCGCCTATTGCGGAGTTGGCTGCTCCTTCAAGGCGGAAATGCGCGGCGAGGAACTTGTGCGCATGGTGCCGTGGAAGGAAGGTCAGGCCAATCGCGGCCACTCCTGCGTCAAGGGCCGGTTTGCCTATGGTTATGCCAGCCACAAAGACCGCATCCTCAACCCGATGATCCGCGAGAAGATTTCCGATCCATGGCGGGAGGTGACCTGGGAAGAGGCGTTTTCCCATATCGCCACCGAGTTCCGGCGTATCCAGTACCAGTATGGCCGTGACGCTATCGGCGGCATTACCTCGTCGCGTTGCACCAACGAGGAAACCTTTCTTGTCCAGAAACTGGTGCGCGCCGGTTTTGGCAACAACAATGTCGATACCTGCGCCCGCGTCTGCCATTCACCGACGGGCTACGGTCTCGGACAGGCTTTCGGCACGTCCGCCGGCACGCAGAATTTCGATTCGATCGAGCAGTCCGATGTGGTGATCGTTATCGGCGCCAACCCCACCGACGGTCATCCGGTCTTCGGCTCGCGGCTGAAAAAGCGACTGCGGCAGGGTGCAAAGCTGATCGTCATCGATCCGCGCCGCATCGATCTGGTGAGGACGCCGCATGTGGAAGCGGCCTACCACCTGCCTCTCAAACCCGGCACCAATGTCGCAGTCATGACGGCACTGGCGCATGTCATCGTCACCGAGGGCCTGGCTGCGGAGGCGTTTATTCGTGAGCGCTGTGATTGGTCGGAATTCGAAGACTGGGCGGCCTTCGTTTCCGAAGAAAACCATAGCCCGGAAGCAACCGAAAGCTTTACCGGCGTTCCGGCCGATCTTATACGCGGTGCCGCCCGGCTGTTTGCCACCGGCGGCAATGGCGCGATCTATTACGGCCTAGGCGTTACCGAACACAGCCAGGGTTCGACGACCGTAATGGCGATCGCCAACCTTGCCATGGCAACGGGCAATATCGGCCGGCCGGGCGTCGGCGTGAACCCGCTGCGCGGCCAGAACAATGTTCAGGGTTCCTGCGACATGGGCTCGTTTCCGCATGAACTGCCGGGCTATCGCCATATCTCGGACGATGCCACGCGCGACACATTCGAAAAACTCTGGGGTGTGACGCTGAACAACGAGCCCGGCCTGCGCATTCCCAACATGCTGGATGCAGCCGTCGAAGGCACATTCAAGGGCATCTATATCCAGGGCGAGGATATTCTGCAGTCCGACCCAGATACCAGACATGTCTCGGCCGGGCTCGAAGCCATGGAATGCGTTGTTGTGCACGACCTTTTCCTCAACGAGACGGCCAATTATGCCCATGTCTTCCTGCCGGGTTCGACATTCCTCGAGAAGGACGGAACCTTCACCAATGCCGAACGCCGCATCAACCGTGTACGCAGGGTGATGACCCCGAAGAACGGTCTTGCCGATTGGCAGGTGACGCAAAAGCTTGCGCAGGCAATGGGGCTGAATTGGAATTATGCCCATCCATCCGAAATCATGGATGAGATCGCCGCAACGACGCCGAGCTTTGCGTTGGTTTCCTACGATTACCTCGATAAAATGGGTTCGGTTCAGTGGCCGTGCAACGAGGCGCATCCTAAAGGTTCGCCGATCATGCATGTCGATGGATTTGTCCGAGGCAAAGGAAAATTCATCCGCACCGAATATGTGGCGACCGACGAGCGCACCGGACCACGCTTCCCGCTGCTGCTCACCACCGGGCGTATCCTGTCCCAATACAATGTCGGGGCTCAGACACGACGCACCAAAAACGTCATCTGGCACGCTGAAGACCGGCTGGAAATCCATCCGCATGACGCAGAGCAACGCGGCATCAAGGATAGCGACTGGATCAAACTTGCAAGCCGCTCGGGCGATACCACCCTTCGGGCACAGATTACCGACCGGGTCTCGCCGGGTGTCGTCTATACGACCTTCCACCACCCGGATACGCAGGCCAATGTCATCACGACCGATTTCTCCGATTGGGCAACCAACTGTCCGGAATATAAGGTGACGGCAGTACAGGTTTCCCCGTCCAACGGCCCGACGCAATGGCAGGAGGACTACAATGATATGTCCAACCGCTCACGTCGCATCGCAGGCAAAATACAGGCAGCGGAGTAGAGCCGGTCAGGATCGCACGAATCCCTGTTAACCTCGGAAATCCTCCGCCTTGCGGATAAAAAGGAGCTCATCGATGTCGCATGATCAGGGGCGGGAAAAGCTGATCAGAATGGCAAATCAGATCGCCACTTTCTTCATGTCACAGCCGGAAACCGACAGAGCAAAAGGCGTTGCCACCCACATTAACAAGTTCTGGGAACCACGGATGCGCAGGCATCTGTTCGAATGCCTGGATGAAGGTGCGGACGGACTGATGCCGCTGGTGATCGAAGCGTCAACCTTGATCCACCGACCATCTTCGCAGGCAAAACCCGGGACAAGCAGCGGCATTGCAAAGCCACTATAAGGCTGGATTGCGAGGTTGAAACGCTTTGCGCCATATCCATGGTGGCGAGGCTTGGCAATTTAGCAGCTCGTGATTAAGCAGAACAGGATTTTTCTTGACATCCCCGGTCTTCTTTCTCAAAAGAAGATAGCGTTGGTCATGTTTGACAGGTCTACCGGAAATGCTCGTGTGCAGCTGCAATTACATCACGGACAAGGAAATCAAGGACGTCATCGTCCAGCTTCTTGACGAAGACTGTTGGCAGCTCATCGTACCGGCGAAAGTCTATCATGCCATGAGCAAACGCGGCCGCTGTTGTGGCTGTTTCCCCAACGTCGTGGATCTGATTATTCGCACGACGGAGGAATATCATGCCCTGCGTCACTCGACGGAAGACGAAGTCGTTATATATTTGTCTCGCTTGAAGCAATTCCATGAGGAAAACAGGAGAGCGGACATTGAAAGGCGACAAAAGGGTCATCGAGCGGCTTAACGAGGCTTTGTTCCTCGAACTTGGGGCCGTTAATCAATACTGGCTGCACTATCGTCTTCTGAGCGACTGGGGTTTCACCAAGCTCGCAAAGAAGGAACGCGCCGAATCCATCGAAGAAATGCAGCATGCCGATCGTCTGATCGATCGCATCATCTTCCTTGAGGGCCATCCCAATCTCCAGACACTCGCGCCGCTGCGGATCGGCCAGAACGTCAAGGAAGTATTGGAAGCCGATCTTGCCGGCGAATACGACGCCCGCACTGCCTACAAAGCCTCCCGTGATCTCTGTCATGAGGCAGGTGACTACGTTTCCATGAAGCTGTTCGAACAGCTGCTGATGGATGAGGAAGGCCATATCGACTTCCTCGAAACGCAGCTCGACCTGCTGACGAAGATCGGTGAGGAACGTTACGGCCAGCTCAACGCGGAATCGGCCGACGCTGCAGAGTGAATAAGCAAAGACCCGGCTTTCGGGCCGGGTCTTCTCTTCTCATTTGCTGTTCATGGAAGCGCCGGAACTCAGGCTGCTGCCAGATGCGAAAATTCCGCAACCACCTGATCGTAGACCTGCCGTTTGAACGGAACGATCAAGCCGGGAAGATCCGCCATCGGCTTCCATTCCCAGGCGTCGAATTCCGGCTCATGGCCGCCCGGCGGCGGATTGATGGCAATCTCGCTCTCGTCGCCCTCGAAGCGAAAGGCGAACCAGCGCTGGGTCTGCCCGCGATATTTTCCCTTGAGCCCAATACCGATGAGATGTGCCGGCAGATCGTAATTGATCCAGTCCTTCGATTGGGCAAGCAGGGTCACCGTCTTCATGCCGGTTTCTTCGTAAAGCTCGCGATAGGCGGCGGGAAGCGCGTCCTCTCCCTTGTCGATGCCGCCTTGCGGCATCTGCCAGAGTTGCGGCGAGCCGTCATATTCGCTGTTGCCTTCGGAGATCCTTCGGCCGGCCCAGACCAATCCGTCACGGTTGAGCACCATGATGCCCACACAAGGTCGATACGGCAGGTCTTCCGCCTTCACCGTTCCACTCTTCTTGGCCTCGTCTTTTTTGGCCATGCTTCATTCTCCGTCAGGGTTCACTTTTATCGCGCACGATCGACGAAACGCCGACGATCTCGATGCCGCGCTGCGCCGCTTCTTCGCTCCACTGCCTTACAGCATCGATGCTCTCGTCGTAAGCGGCGGCAATGCCGATTGCCGTTCCCTGTCGGTCCGCGATGCGGCCGAGTTCATCGAGCTTGCGAAGAATGGCCTGAGTCTGCACCTGTCCGTCGAGCACGACATCGGCAAAGGCATGAGGCAGCTTGACGGCATCGGATACGGAATTCGTCTTTGAAAGAGAAGACGTCCCGTCATCAAGGAAAAGGAGCCCACGCTTCGCCACGTCCTGCAGCACCGGCCGCAGCGCCTTTTCATCCGAAAGGTAACGTGCGCCCTGATAATTGACGATGCCGGTATAATTGGTGACCCGCGCCATGGCCTGGTGGAGGCGCGCGAGATTGTCCTTGGCGGAGTTCGCTGTCAGCAGAGTACCTGGCCCCGGATCGTTCGCCGGATAATCGAAAGGTTCGAACGGAACCTGCAGCAATATCTCATGACCCTTGCGCCGCGCTTCCTGCATCCAGCGCTGCAGGCTGTTGCCGCTCGCCGCGAATGCTAGCGTCACCCCCGCCGGCAGTTGCTGGACAGCCTTCTGGCTGCCAGTCTGGCTGAGGCCGAGGCCACTGATGACAATGGCGACCCGCGCCCCCCTCTCGCCTGACCACGGCCTTGCATATTGGTCCATGGGACGCAGACCGTCGGCGCGGATGATCGGCAGCTTTCCGTCTTCGGTTTCTTCGACAAGATCCGGGTTCGGCTGGCCGGCTATCCGCGGATCCTGGCCCATCCGCTGCGCATCGATGACCAGTGGCCCGGTCCGGTCACGCGGCGTATATTTGGTAACGTAGTTTCCGTCGCCGGTGGGAATGCGCTCGATATTGGCACCGGACGCCGTACGTTCGGACGATGTGCCCGATTGCGCGGAACGAGCCACGGCCTCCGCCTCTTTCGAAGGGTCGGATTTATCTCCGGAAGGCGCTTGCTCGACATTGGCGGCAACCTGCCTGAGCCCGTCATTTTCCCGAATGACATAGATGGACAGAGCTATAACGCCGACAAGGACTACACTGCCGCACAGAGCGGCCTTGTAACCACGCCACGAACGTTTCGTCTTCGGTGGCCGCCCTTGTCCCAAGGGTGCATGGAGATCAGTACCCAAGCTAATATCCGTGCTATCCCGCGGTCATGAAAAAATCCGGGGGATCTATTTTCAGGCTCCCCCGGTACTGTTCTTACTTCTTGACCGCAGCTGCAGCCTTGTCCGGGCTGGCCGGGAAGCTTGGATCGGTCTTGGTGCCGTGAAGAAGATCCAGTGCATAGTTCAGCTGAATGTCATCCTTGGCTTCCGGCGGCACATAGGCTGCGGAACCGGAGCCTTCTTCCGTCTCGGCATTGCCCTGGATATGACCCTTGAGGCTGGATTCACCCTCTGCCTTCAGCTTGCCCTGCAGTTCCGGCGGCAGCGGCTGCTCGACCTTGATGTCCGGGTTGATACCCGTACCCTGGATCGACTTGCCGGACGGCGTGTAATAGAGCGCCGTCGTCAGGCGCAATGCACCGGCATCGCCCAGCGGAATGATCGTCTGGACGGAACCCTTGCCGAAGGAACGGGTACCGACAACGGTTGCACGCTTGAGGTCCTGAAGCGCTCCGGCAACGATTTCGGAAGCCGAAGCCGAACCGCCGTTGATCAGAACGATGACCGGCTTGCCATCGGTCAGGTCGCCCGGACCGGCGTTGAAGCGGCGGGTTTCGTCGGCATTGCGGCCGCGGGTGGAAACAACTTCGCCACGCTCCAGGAAGGCGTCCGATACATTGATCGCCTGATCCAGAAGACCGCCCGGGTTGAGACGCAGGTCGAGAACGTAACCCTTCAGCTTGTCGGCCGGAACATCGGCCTTGATCTTCAGGATTGCCTTTTCGAGATCATCATATGTCTTTTCGGTGAAGGAAATGACGCGAACATAACCGACATCCCCGCCTTCCACGCGGGACTTGACCGCACGCACGGCGATAACGTCACGAACCACGGTGATTTCGAGCGGCTTGTCGGCGCCCTGGCGGATGACAGTGAGTTTGATCGGCGTATTGACCGCGCCGCGCATCTTCTCGACGGCATCCTCAAGCTTCAAGCCACGGATGGACTGGCCATCGATTTCGGAGATGAAGTCACCGGCAAGAATGCCGGCCTTGGAAGCGGGCGTGTCGTCGATCGGCGCAATGACCTTGACCAGCTCGTTTTCCATCGTCACTTCGATGCCGAGACCGCCGAATTCGCCACGGGTCTGGGTCCGCATGTCTTCGGCATCCTTGGCATTCATGAAGCTCGAATGCGGATCGAGCGAGGTCAGCATGCCGTTGATCGCGTTTTCGACCAGCTTTTCCTCATCCGGCGCCGTCACATATTGAGCGCGAACGCGTTCGAAGACGTCACCAAAAATCGAAAGTTCCTTATAGGTCGACGCTCCGGCTGCCTGGGCCGGCACGCCGGCCGAATAGATGACACTCATCGCTGTCGCACCCATGAGTGCACCGACGATGACAAGCGAAGCCCTACGAATCATTTCGCGCCCTTCCAGTTTCCTTGGCTAACCACCATGGCTTGGAATCAACCGTGGTGTTGCCGTTTCTAAATTCAATGTAAAGCGTTGGGCGATCCGTTTCCAGCGCCAACGCAGTTGCACTCGCCACTCTTTTCTCACCCATCACGGCGATCGGCTCACCGCTGAACACAAAGCTTCCCTGACGAACGTTCACATCCTTCATGCCAGTGAAGACCACGTAATACCCGTCACCGACATTAAGAATGATCGTTTGGCCGTAACTTCTGAAGGCTCCGGCAAATACGATCGAACCATCCGCGGGCGCAGTCACGATGGCCCCGGCATTGGATGCGATGGTGATGCCGCGCGCCGTGTGACCTGTCCCGTCGGGATCGCCGAACCAGCGTACGACATCGCCTGCCACCGGAAAGGCCAGCTTCTGCCTCAGGCTTGAAAACGCATATGCTGGCGCAATGCGGTTTTTGTCGGGCACACCGTTTTCGGCAAGCTCCCTCGCCTTTTCGCGCTCGACCTGCGTGAGACGCTTCTGGCGCTCCTCTTCCGCCCTGGCGGCTTCCATCGCCTCCCGCACCGAGGATATTTCACTTTCCAGCGAAGAGATAAGCCCTTCGAGCGATGTCGCCCGGCCTGCAAGTTCCTCCGAGCGCCGCCGCTCTGCCTCGAGTTCCGCCGTATTCCGGCCGTTCAATTTTTCGTTTTCAGCCAGAAGAAGATCCATCCGCTTGTCTTCTTCAAGGCTCGCGGCAATCGTGTCCGACACGGCCTGCTTTTCACTCGCTGCGGCATTACGCGTCTCGCTCAGGGCCTTCAGATCGGCAACGAGGCGTTCGGCCTCCGCACGCATGCCCGGCACGACGGCACCGAGAAGAATGGCGCTGCGCACGGAAGCAAGCGCATCCTCCGGCTTCACCAGCAATGCCGGCGGCGGGTTGCGTCCCATGCGCTCGAGCGCGCCGAGCACTTCCGCAAGAACACCCCGGCGACTGCGAAGCGATGCGCGAATTCCGTCTTCCTGGACGCCGAGGGCAGCGATCTTCTTTTCGCTTTCCTGGATCTTACGCTCCAGATCCTGCCGCTTCTTCGCAGAATCGATCAGGGCCTGGCGGATATCGGCGCTATCCTTGTTGGTCTGCGCAATGCTTTTCTCGATATCGGCGATCTTGTCTCCCGACAGCTGCATCGTCTGGCCGAGCGCCTCGAGCTCCCTGCGCGTCTCTTCCTGCTTCTGCCTCAATTCAGCTGTCGGACCGGCAGCCTCGACCGGGGCTGCCTTTACCGCGCCATCGCCCGGCGGCGCGGCATCCTGCGCATATAGCGGCTGCGGAACGGCCAGCAGAAGACCGGCAATGGCCAGCGTGCTGGCCAAGCCTGATCCATATCTGGCAGGTCTTTTCCGACTGGCGTCCATATCCGCTCCGAGTGATAGAATGCGAAGGCTAGGCTGATTTGCCTGGCCACACCACAAACAACATCGTGTTTGCGCCTGAACGAAAGGTTAAACGCGGTGATAGGGATGGCCGGAAAGAATGGTCACGGCCCTGTATAGCTGTTCTGCAATGAGAATGCGGACCAGCTGATGCGGCCAGGTCATCGTTCCCAGATTGAGTACGAGATCAGCCTTGGCGCGAAGCTCCGGATCGAGACCGTCTGCACCGCCGATAGCCAGCATCATGTCGCGCTTTCCATTGTCGCGATAACGACCGATCGCATCCGAAAAAGCCTGGCTGTCGAGCGTCTTGCCGCGTTCGTCCAACAGAACGAGGATGCCGCCCTCGGGCAAGGCCTTTTCCAGGACGCCGGCTTCCTCGCGCTTGCGGGTATCGGCATTGGACGCGCGACTTTCCTGTACCTCCACCAGTTTCGCCAGTTCCAGGCCGACGGCGGGGCCGGCCTTGGCGAAACGGTCGAGATAGCGGGACGCAAGGTCCTTCTCCGGGCCGGCCTTGAGCCGTCCCACGGCAAAAAGGGTAATACGCATGTCCTGATCCGTCTAAATTCGAACAGCCGAAGAGTGCTGCACCGGCGCGTGACGCCAGTCTTGCTTTAACGGCTTTCGACGGTTCAGGCCAAGCCCAAACCGCTCAATGCAGCAGCGGTCCCTCTTCGATCTCCGGAGCTGCCCACATCTTTTCGATGTTGTAGAACTCGCGGATTTCGGGACGGAACACGTGAACGATCACATCACCCGTGTCGATCAGCACCCAGTCACCGCTTTCCTGACCTTCCACACGCGGGGATCCAAGCCCCTCATCCTTCAGGTCGGTGACAAGATGGTCGCAGATCGCCATGACATGGCGGCTCGATCGCCCGGTGACCACAACCATGTAGTCGCCCAGCGCCGATTTTCCGGCAATATTGATGGTGACGATATCTTCTGCTTTGGAATCCTCAAGGCTATTGAGGATCAGTTCGAGAGCACGAGCTGCGGCATCGGCGCCACGTTCGGAACTCTGCGGGAGGATGGAAACCATCTTTCCCTTGGCGTGTACTGTTGTCAGGGTTTGTCCTTTCTTACCAAGTAACAGCAACAAGCACTTCCAGCGAATCCGATCAAGGTCGGCCGCTTTGATGAAGTTGGCACCGAATGGTTAATCTTTCAAGGGAGAACCATCAGAAGTGAACGCATGACGCGAAACCGTCATGTGTAGACGCTCCTTCAGGTTCATGGTGAGTTCTTGCGGCCATTCGCCCTGAGCGCGGTCGAACTCAGCGTCGATCTGGGGCCATGAATGAAGGTCCAGGCGGGCGCCTGCCGCTTCCAGAGCGTACCGATATCATCCTCATCCACGCGCGCGTAGTCGAACGTGCGGGCCATTTTCGACGACAGGAATGACAGGGTCGCACCCGGCCGATCAACGACCGCGATCGGGAACATCGAGACGATCTCGCGCCATTTCTGCCACAGATGGAAGGACTGCAGGCTGTCGGCCCCCATGATCCATACGAAATGGGCCTGGGGGTTTTTGGCTTTCACATGGGCAAGCGTATCGGCCGTGTAGGAGCCGCCGAGTGTCTTTTCGAACGCGGTGACCTTGATGCGCGGATCACGGGCAAGATGCTCGCTGAGCGAAATTCGCTCGCTGAGAGGCGCAAGCTCGCTTCGACTTTTCAGCGGATTTCCCGGCGTCACCATCCACCAGAGCTGGTCGAGACCGAGACGGCGCAGCGCAATTTCGGCGACCAGCAGATGGCCTTCATGCGGCGGATTGAACGAACCGCCGAAAAGCCCGACGGCCATGCCGCGCTCGATATGCGGCATGGTAAGATATTGGCGATCGATCTTCTCTTCTTCCACGTCGGGCCGAAGCTCTATGGACGGATCTGGCCGGTGCCATGCACACGGTATTTGAACGAGGTCAGCTGCTCGACGCCGACCGGGCCTCGCGCATGCATCTTGCCGGTCGAAATGCCGATCTCGCCACCCATGCCGAATTCGCCGCCATCGGCAAACTGCGTGGACGCATTGTGCAACAGGATGGCGGAATCGATCTCGTTGAAGAAACGCGACACAACGGCTGGGTCTTCGGCAATTACCGCTTCCGTGTGACTGGAAGAGTAGGTGTTGATGTGCCGGATCGCGCCATCGATACCGTCAACGACCGCGACCGAAATCACCGCATCCAGATATTCCGTGCGCCAGTCTTCTTCCGTCGCCGCTGCCGCCGTCGGGCAGGCAAGCAGGACTTCTGCCGATCCGCGGATCTCGCAGCCGGCGTCCTTCAATGCTTGCAGAAGCGGCACGAGATGCGTGCCGGCAACGGCCTTGTCGACCAGCAGCGTTTCGGCCGCGCCGCAGACGCCGGTGCGCCGCATCTTGGCATTAACGACGATCTTCTTCGCCATCTCAAGATCGGCGGATGTGTCGACATAGATATGGCAGAGGCCTTCCAGATGCGCAAAGACCGGCACGCGCGCCTCGTTCTGCACACGGGCGACAAGGCTCTTGCCGCCGCGCGGGACGATAACGTCTATTGCACCATCGAGACCGGACAGCATGGCGCCGACAGCCGCACGATCGGTCGTCGGCACGATCTGGATCGCATGCTCCGGAAGACCGGCAGCCTTCAGGCCAGCAACAAGGCAATCATGGATAGCCTGCGATGATTGCGCCGAATCCGAACCGCCGCGCAGGATCACCGCATTGCCGGCCTTCAGGCACAATGCGCCGGCGTCAGCCGTCACATTGGGACGGCTTTCATAAATCACGCCGATGACGCCGAGCGGCGTGCGGACACGCTCGATATTCAATCCGTTCGGACGATCCCAGGCGGCAATCACCTCTCCGACCGGATCCTTGAATTCGGCGATCTCGCGCAACGCCTGCGCCATTCCTGAAATACCCTTTTCCGTCAATGTCAGGCGATCGATGAAGGATGGCAGCAGGTCCTTGCCTTCCACCTGCTTCAGGTCTTCGGCATTTGCCGCAAGAATCTTGGGCATGGCCGCGACGATCGCATCCGCCATGGCATGCAGCGCCGTGTTCTTCGCCTGCGTTGACGCAATCGCGAGCTGACGCGCAGCCGCCTTGGCATTGCGGCCGATCTCGGCCATGACCTTGTCGATATCGGCCGTCGAAACCTTATCCAGCATGGATAACCTCCTCCTTGCGGCCTGTCTTCGACCGAAGCCCACCCGTCATCACCAGGTCGCCGCGATGAACCATGGCGGCGCGGCCGGCATAACCCAATATCGCTTCGATCTCGGTAGATTTCCGCCCTGTGATCTGACGCGCCTCATCGGCATCGTAACTGACCAGACCGCGGGCAATCTCAAGCCCATCGGTACCGATGATGGCAACCGTATCGCCGCGGTGGAAATGACCTGCGATCCGGCGAACGCCTGCAGGGAGCAGGCTTTTACCCAGACCAAGCGCCTTTTCCGCACCATTATCGACATGCAGTTCGCCCGCGGGCTGCAATTGCCCGGCAATCCAGGTCTTGCGCGCAGTCACCGGCGCCTCGGACGGTGCAAACCATGAGGAGCGCGTGCCTTGCTCGATCGCCTGCAGGGGATGGTCCGTCTTGCCCGATGCAATGATCATCGCACAGCCGGCGCCGGTCGCAATCTTGCCGGCATCGATCTTGGTGCGCATACCGCCGCGCGACAGTTCGGATGCGGCACCGCCAGCCATCGCCTCGATTTCAGGCGTAATCGCCGCGATCGTGTCGAGGAACTTAGCCTCGGGATCGAGATGCGGAGGAGCGGTGTAAAGCCCGTCGATATCCGACAGAAGCACCAAGAGATCGGCCCCCGTCATCGTCGCGACACGCGCAGCCAGCCTGTCATTGTCGCCATAGCGGATTTCCGATGTCGCGACGGTATCGTTTTCGTTGATGATCGGCACAGCGCCGATCTTCAGCAACTGCTTGATGGTTGCGCGGGCATTGAGATAACGGCGGCGCTCTTCCGTATCGCCCAAAGTCAGCAGGATCTGGCCGGCGACGATCGCATCACGCGACAGGCTTTCCGACCAGGCGCGGGCAAGCGCAATCTGACCGACAGCCGCCGCCGCCTGGCTTTCTTCGAGTTTCAGAGCACCAGCGGAAAAGTCGAGAACGGTGCGACCCAGGGCGATTGCGCCCGAAGACACGACGAGCACATCGACACCCGCCGCCTTCAACGCCGCGATATCGCTGCAGATGGAATCGAGCCACGCGGATTTCAGCCCGGTCTTGCGATCGACAAGCAGCGCCGAGCCGATCTTGATGACGACCCGGCGATAGCTGGAAAGCGCCTTGCGGCTATTGGTACTGCCGCCGGTCATAGCTCCCCATCCTCGTCATAGTCCTGCACCGGTGCGGATTTGTCCGGCAGGGTCGTTTCGTCACCTTCGCTGGCTTCGAGAATGACGTCACGAAGGGCACGCAGGACTTCCGTCATGCCCTTGCCCGTCGCAGCCGAAATCAGGAACGGCGTCTGGCCGCAGGCCTTCTCCAGTTCCTTCGCCTTCTTCTTCAGTTCCTTTTCATCCAGGATATCGATCTGCGACAGTGCGACGATTTCCTGCTTGTCGGTCAAGCCGCCACCATAGGCCTCAAGTTCCGCCTTGACCGTCTTGTAGGACTGGCCGACCTTTTCTTCCATCGAAGAGACGAGATGAAGCAGCACGCGGGTGCGCTCAACATGGCCGAGGAAGCGGTCGCCGAGGCCGATCCCTTCATGCGCCCCTTCGATCAGGCCCGGAATATCGGCAAGCACAAATTCGCGCCCGTCGATCGCCGCAACGCCGAGATTGGGATGAAGGGTCGTAAACGGATAATTGGCGATCTTAGGTCGGGCACGAGTGACCGAGGCAAGGAAGGTCGACTTTCCGGCATTGGGAAGCCCGACGAGACCGGCATCGGCAATCAGCTTCAGCCGCAGCCATACGGTCTTTTCCTCGCCTTCAAGACCTGGATTGGCCCAGTTCGGCGCCTGGTTGGTGGGGCTCTTGAAGTGGGTGTTGCCGAAACCACCATTGCCGCCCTTGGCCAGGCGGAACTTCTGGCCTTCCTTGATCATGTCCATGATCAAGGTTTCATTGTCTTCCTCGAAGATCTGCGTGCCGACAGGCACCTTCAACGTGACGCTTTCGCCATTGGCGCCGGTGCGGTTACGGCCCATGCCATGGGTACCGATCTTGCCCTTGAAATGCTGCTGGAAGCGGAAATCGATCAGCGTGTTGAGACCGTTCACCGCCTCCACCCAGACGTCGCCGCCGCGTCCACCATCGCCACCATCCGGCCCGCCGAACTCGACAAACTTTTCCCGCCGGAACGAGACTGCACCCGCGCCACCGTCACCGGAGCGAATATAGACTTTTGCTTCGTCGAGAAATTTCATCTTGCTGCCGTCAGTCTTGTGTTACGCAACGTCATCAGGGATTTCTGGACGCCTTCTTTAGCGTTTCGATACCGTTCGTTGCCTTTAAGGTCAAAGATTATCATGAAGTTCGTCAGCCATAAGCTGTAATGCGGCTCCAGCACGAGCGGGTCTGCGGCATGGAACGGATACCGCACGCCCCGATCAGGGTTTTCGATACCGCCAGCGGATCTCCCTGGCCGGATCAATCCCGTATCGCTTGAGACATGTTGATGGCCACCGGCAGACACCAATGGCCATCAGCATTTTTAGCAGGCCTGAGGCCGCACCAGATCGCCGGCCTCCAGCATCGTCTCGATATGCGGTGCCATGCGGTTGCGCGCAGTCGAGAAAACCTCTCCCGCATCGACAATCCTGAAACCGAGCTTTCGCTGCACATTGAGCGAAGCGAGGTTGTCGGCAAAGGCACCGGAATGCACCACGGCGTCCGGCATGCGCCGGAAGAAACGTTCCAGCACGGCGCCGGTAGCTTCTGTCATGTAGCCCTGATCCCAGTAATACCGGTTCAACCAATATCCCAGGTGCCAGCCGTCTCCGCGCAATTCCATGCCGACGACGCCGATATGGACGTCATCGCCCGTGGTGACTGCAAGGCTCCAATCCGGCATCAGCCCGGAGGTCTGGCGCACCAGCCAATCGATCGCGTCATCTCGATGATAAGGCTGTGGCACGCGAGAAAGCATGCGGGCAACCTTGAAATCGGCAAGCGATGCCGCGATCGCATCCGCATCGCCGATCCGGTGAGGACGCAGGGTCAACCGGCGGGACTGGATGATCGGGCACGGACCCGGTACCAGCCGAACTTCGACAGATCTTTCGACGATTGCGGCGTTCATCTCAGCTCTCCCCAGCTTCTCAACGATATCCAGGTCTTGCGATCCAGACGGAACCACTCAACCGGCACCATGGCGCCTTCCGCAAGGCAATCGATCATGCCGGATCCCTGAAACTGGAAGCCGCACTTCTGGATCACCCGCTTGGATGGAATGTTGGTAACCCGGCACCGCGCATCGATCTGGTCGATTTCGCTTCTGGTACGAAAAGCCATATCGATCAGCGCATGGGCAGCTTCCGTGCCATAACCTTCGTTCCAATAGGGCTCGCCGAGCCAATAGCCGATTTCGAGCGTGCGTTCGTCTGCCTGCGGCTCCAGTGCGCAGCATCCCAGGAAGGCGCCGTCATTTCCTCGGGTAATGGCATAGACGCATTTGCCAATCTCGCCGGCGTTCGTGCGTCGCACGAAATCGGCTGCGTCTGTCGCCGTATAGGGATGCGGCATGCGCGACACCATCGTTGCGATGGCGGCATTGTTGGCGAGATGGGCAAGTGCGTCGATGTCTTCTTTGTGGGGTGCGCGGAGAACCAGTCTCGGCGACAGTAAGACGGGGCACTCGCTTCTCGACCGATCCTCGGACCGGTCCGGCCTCAGCCGTTCTTCCGGCGGCCGGGATTGGCTCGCCCTCAACAATTCGATTTGCATGGTTCAGTCTCCTCTGGGGTAAAAAGAAAAGGGAAGCTGGGGTAGCGCCCCATCTTCCCTTTTCTTTGACTGAACCTTGAACGTTCAACCGGGTCGATGAGACGCCGGTTGCATAACGCTTGCCGGCTTTATTCTGCGGCTTCCGCTTTCGGCATTACGGACACGTATACGCGGCCGTTCGCCTTCGTACGGAAATTCACGTTGCCTGCGGTGAGTGCAAAAATCGTATGGTCCTTGCCGAGGCCAACATTGGCGCCCGGATGCCACTGCGTACCGCGCTGACGCACGATAATGTTGCCCGGAATGACGACTTCGCCACCGAACTTCTTCACGCCAAGGCGCTTGGACTGAGAATCGCGACCGTTACGCGACGAACCGCCAGCTTTTTTATGTGCCATGGGAGTTCTCCTTTACCTTCGAAACCTGATTAGCCGAGAATGTCGGTGATACGGACGACCGTGTGATGCTGGCGATGACCGCGAATACGCTTGGAATTCTGACGGCGACGCTTCTTGAAGGAGATGACCTTCTTGCCACGGTTATGCTCGACAACTTCGGCCTTGACCGTCGCGCCCGAAACAAACGGTGCGCCGATCTTGGCATCGGCGCCAACGCCGACGACCAGGACTTCGTTGAATTCGATTACTGCACCAGCTTCGGCTTCCAGCTTTTCGATGGTCAGCACGTCGTTGGCGGCCACGCGGTACTGCTTACCGCCGGTCTTGATGACTGCGAACATTTTATATCCTTTCATGTTCGTTCCGGCTCTCTTCTCGACGAGAAGGGCCGTCTTTTTATCAGTCGGTCTTTAGCAGGGGGGTCAGGAAAAGAGATATCTTTTCAAAACTGATCTGCCGGTGAAATCGCGCGAAAACCACCAGGATCTCTCGCGATCGCCAGGCGCGGACGCTATATCCACAACCTGAACGCAGGCGGGCTTACGCGAGCGACAAAAAACTGTCAAGGTAAAAGGATATGAAGACTTGCATTTCGCCCCTTGCCAGCCTGATTTTTCGCCGCTATGAGACAGCCCGCGCACATTGCGCCGACCAGCAAAGCGGAGAGGTGGCTGAGTGGTCGAAAGCACCGCACTCGAAATGCGGCGTGCCTGCGAGGGCACCGTGGGTTCGAATCCCACCCTCTCCGCCATTGGATCGCGATATTTGCCAGCCCTGTGAGTTTTGTTTTTATCGGCCCAACTGCTCGCAGAGGATAAACACACTCGAACATTCGAGAATGTGGCTTGGCAGACAATGAACGGTTTCCCGCACTGTTTTGCTGGACGGATGGCGAAAACCGGCGTGTGATCAAGCGAAGCACGGAGGACACACCTTCAAAGGCTGCGCCCGATATTACATGAGTTTGCAACAGCGAACAGAGCTCACGCTCTTACCTCAAATACCATGTTGAAGGGCGTTTCCGTTGCTCGCTGGAAATGCGTAAATCCGGCATCGAGCACAACCCTGCGAAGCCGTAACTCGCCAGCCTGGGCGCCAAGCCCGAGTCCGACCTCCTGTGAAAGCGAGGCCGGCGTGCAGATCATCGTTGACGCTCCATAATACACACGACCCACCGGATTGAGATTGTCCTTGAGATGATGATGCGCGAAGGGTTCAACGATCATCCATGTTCCGCCCGTCGCAAGTGTTTCCCTGACATGCCGCCCTGCACCGACCGGATCTCCCATGTCGTGAAGGCAGTCGAACATCGCAATGAGGTCATAGTCACGACCCGGGAAAGCAGCAGCGGATGACTCCTCGAAAGTTACCCGTTCCGCCACTCCTGCACTCTCGGCGGTCGCTCTTGCCCTCTCGATCGATGGTCCATGGTAGTCGAACCCGATGAACCGCGAGGCCGGATATGCCTGCGCCATCAGAATGGTCGATGCGCCGTGGCCGCATCCGATGTCCGCAACACTGGCCCCAGCCTTGAGTTTTGCCTCTACGCCATCGAGAGCTGGGATCCAGTCGGCAACGAGGTAGCTGTTGTAACCGGGACGGAAAAACCGTTCAGTCCCTCGGAAGAGGCAATTGCTGTGCTCATGCCAACCGACCCCCTTACCCGTTCGAAACGCGTCGGCAATCTTCGGTTCATCCATCCACATGGATTGAACGACTTCGAACGCTCCGACGAAAAAGGCCGGGCTGTTTTCTTCGGCGAAAACCATGGCCTGTTCAGGTGACAGGCTGAAGCGATCCGTTCGCTCGTCGTAGCAGATATAGTCAGCAGCAGCCTGGGCACTTAGCCACTCCCTCAGATATCGCTCCTTCACACCTGTTTTAGCCGCCAGTTCAGCCGCCTGGACAGGCTCACCATCCGCCATTGCCCTGAAAATACCCACGTGGTCACCCAGCACGACCAGCGCTCCCGTCACGGCTGCACCGACATCACCAACAAGGCGGCTGACCAATGTGTCGAGTTTCTGCATATCCGGTTCACGCATCGAAGCCTCCCAGTTGCAAAGCGCCCACTTAAATTAGCACATCAACACATATAAATCCAATCAAACGCAGTCCATTCAGACTGCTCGACACGTCTTCGAAAAAGGATTCTGGATCGGCCCTTTATTTTCCAAGATCTGTTACGTTGAGGAATACGGCAATGAGAGAATTTAATGAAAATTTCGCCCTTTAGGCATGACTTGCGCCGGATCGGTCCCTTGTGGATCTATGGGATCGGAAATTTGCTTAAGGGGCAAGCCAATGGAATGCGCCTTGGGTTTCCACGATCCACCGCCGGACTTGATAGCCTCATCGGATTTTGGGTCTCCGAAACGTCTGGCTTCCTTCTGCAGCAGGCCCAGCATCGGCGTCATATCCTCGATATGCTCGACGACCGTATGAATGACCCCGCTCTGGCTTTGCACCCTCCCCCGGATCTTCACCAATCGTGCGCCCATGACAACGGAACGATAGTTTTCAAAAGTCTTCGGCCAGACAATCGCATTGGCAACACCCGTTTCATCTTCGAGCGTTATGAAGATTACGCCTTTTGCCGATCCGGGGCGCTGCCTCACCAACACGATGCCGCCGATCGTTACCCGCTGGCCATTTCGGATGTTGAGAAGATCAACGCTTCGCACAATGCCCATAGAGCGGAATTCCTCGCGCAGGAAGGAGACCGGATGAGCTTTGAGGGAAAGTGACAGATGACGATAATCTTCGATCACCTCTTCTCCCGGTAGCATCAAGGGCAAGTGAGCCTGAGGCTCCGGTCGAAGATCCGCAGGCCCGGCTATCTCAAACAAGTTAGAATTGTTGAGAGCGGCTTTCACATCCAGCCCCCTCACCGCCCATAATGCCTGACGGCGGCTCAAGCCGATCGAACCGAAACCATCGGCATCGGCAAGCCGCTCGAGGCTGGCCTTATCCAGTCCGGACCGGAGCCAGAGGTCATGAACGCTCCGGTAACCCTCATCGCGATTGGTAGTGAGCTTGTCGCGCATGTCATCTTCGCTCAAACCTTTGACCTGGCGAAAGCCGAGCCTTATTCCGTAGCGGGTCTTGATGACATCCCGCATGCTTGCATGACGCAGGTTTACCCTGGCCGGATCAAATGGTACCGCTTCCAGAGTGCAGTCCCATTCCGAGTGATTGATATCGACCGGAAAAACGCTCACACCATGTTCACGCGCATCCCGGATCAGCTGCGCTGGGGCATAGAAGCCCATGGGCTGTGAATTCAGCAAAGCTGCACAGAAGACATCCGGATAATAGGTCTTGATCCACGAAGATGCATAGACGAGGAGAGCGAAGGATGCTGCATGACTTTCCGGAAATCCGTATTCGGCAAACCCCTTGATTTGCTCAAAGCACTGCTTCGCGAATTCTTCCCTGTATTCGTTTTTTCGCATGCCCGCGATAAAATCGCGTTCGAATTCACTGACACGTCCCGAACGTTTGAAGGTCGCCATTGATCGACGTAGCTGGTCAGCCTTCTCCGGCGGAAAACCGGCTGCCTTGATGGCGATTTGCATAGCCTGTTCCTGAAAGAGCGGCACGCCCAGCGTCCGTTCCAGAACCTCTTTCAACTCAGGTCGCTCATAGGGGATTTCTTTGCCGGCATTCCTCATCTCTCGGCGCTTCAGGTAAGGATGAACCATGTTACCCTGAATAGGACCGGGTCGAACGATCGCAACCTCGACGACAAGATCGTAGAATTTTTCGGGCCTGAGCCTGGGCAGCATGCTCATCTGCGCCCGGCTTTCGATCTGAAAGACACCGATCGTATCGGCCCTGCAGATCATTCGGTAAACATTTGGATCTTCGCCTTTTTGCAGAAGGCCCGCCAACGTTTCTTCACGATCGTAATGGTACTGCAAAAGCTCGAAAGCTTTTTTCAAACAGGTCAGCATGCCCAGTGCCAAGACATCGATCTTCAGAAGCTTCAACGTATCGAGATCGTCCTTATCCCATTCGATCATGTAGCGGCCCGGCATTGCCGTTTTCATGATCGGCACCACCTCGTCGAGCCTGTCGCGGGTAATGAGAAAACCGCCGACATGCTGGGTCAGATGTCGCGGGAAGCCCATCAGTTCCCGTGCATAGGCAATGACCTTCTTCGTCAGGGGATCTTTGACATCGAGACCGGCTACCTTGGCGTCCCGCTCCGATAGCCCGTCCTCCGACCAGCCCCAGACCGTACTCGAAAGTGCGGCCTGAACATCTTCCGACAATCCGAAGGCCTTGGCGACCTCGCGGCCGGCCATTCTGGTCCGGTAACTCGTCACCGCAGCGGTCAGCCCGGCATGACGATAACCGTAATGGCTGTAGATATACTGGATGACCTCTTCGCGCCGACCATGCTCGAAGTCGACATCGATATCCGGCGGCTCGTTCCGCTCGGTTGAAATGAAGCGTTCAAAAAGCAGGGAAGTGATAGTCGGGTCAACTTCCGTGATCTCCAGACAGTAACAGACCGTGGAATTGGCGGCAGACCCCCGCCCCTGACACAGGATTTTCAGCTCATAACGCGCATGCCACACGATATGGCGGACAGTCAGGAAATAGGGTTCGTATTTCATCTCCTTGATGAGATCGAGTTCGTAACGGATCTGCCCGGAAACCTTTTCCGGTATCTTCTGCCCGTAACGGCGCGTTGCGCCCTCCCATGTCAGCCGCTCGAGCGTTTCCGAAACGGTTTCTCCCGGCACGCTTTCGTCAGGATAATTATGCTCCAGTGCCTTGAGTGAGAAACTAAGCTGGCCGAAAAATATAGCCGTGTTCTCCACCGCATCCGGATAGGCATGGAAGAGCCGCGCCATCTCGTATGCCGGCTTGAGATGCCGATCTCCATGCGGAGCAAGCCGAAAGCCCGCTTCCTGTATCGTCACATGATGACGAATTGCGGTCACCACATCCGCCAACGAGCGCCGATAGGGCAGGCTAAAGATCGGGAGGTTTGTCGCAATCAGCGGCACGCGGTTTTGCCGCGCGATCCGGGAAAAGGCAGCAAAAACGAAGGGATCGCGCCCGTCATAGGTTGGCGACAAAGCAAGGTAGATATTCTTGCAGAATCTTTTCCGATACGAACCAAGCCGCTCATCGAGATCCGCCAGATAGACCTTGTCTTCGGCGCGGGAAAAATCCGGCACGACCGCCAGCATCATCTCGTCACACCATTCCAGAAGATCCCATTCTTCCAGAATGCAGGCCCCCTTCTGCGCTCTCAGATTGCCGGTACTGAGGAGCCGGCAAAGATTGGCCCAGCCCTTCCGGTTCTTCGGATAGGCAAGAATATCCGGCGTAGCGTCTGCAAAACCTAGCCTGGTGCCGGGTTGAAACCGGCAGGGTTCGATGGCTTCGTCCTCAGCAACATCCCTGCCCTTTTCTTTCTGCCGCTCGAAAACTGCGGTCAGCTCCTTGAACTGGTTATAGGCTCGCACCACGCCGGCAACGGAATTGCGATCGGCAATTCCCAATCCGGAAAGGCCAAGCACGCTGGCGGACACGATCATCTCTTCAGGCCTAGCCGCCCCTTCAAGAAAGGAGAAATTCGTCTTGGCGCCGATCTCGAAAAATCTGGGTTCATCCATCATGCGAAGACCCCATGGATACGCCATGTCGGAGGCGGATCATCCCCGTAACGACCAAGCCGAAAAACCCAGAAAAGCCGTCCCAATTCGCTTTCGAGACGAAAATAATCGCGCTCCTTTGCGTTCTCGTCGTCGATCCACCATTCCGGTGAGATCCGCTCCGGCCCCTCGGCTCGGGTGACAATGTGCATCACATGCCGCCAGCGGAATTGCTGCGGCGGACCATCCGGGACAAGAGCGGCAAAAGCTTCGACCGGCTCTGGACTGCGCAAAAGCCGCAAGGGACGATCGGCCCGCGGCAGGAATTGCAGGTTTTCGCTGCACTGAGGCTGCCTTTCCAGTTCTGCAATCGCCGGAAGGAAGATTTCGGCACGTTCCGGAATGTGGCTTTGTTGATGCTGATAGACTTGGAGACAACCTGCGCCGAACCGGGCGGAAACCCTGTCGATGAAATCCGCAAGCGATGTCTCCCGCCCCTCCTCTCCTGAAAAATCCGCTTGAAGCGCATCGAAAACATCATGTTGCAACACGTTGAGGCGCAACAGTTCGAAGCCGAAACCTGCATCCAGATCGTCATGAATGGCATTGAGGCGCTCTGAAAACAGGCCGGAGATCCGCTTCGGATCTCTCAACGGACGCGAAGCGCCTGCCGAAATCCGAAACACCCGCCCGTCGACGCGGAAGAGAACAAGTTCGAACACCTTGCCGCCGGCACCGCGATTTTCCAGGCTCAGTTTGAGAGAGGATGCAATCTCGGCTGTCATGCCAAGAATATCTTCCTCCGTCTGGATCGGCTCACTCAACCGGCGCTCGGCGGAAAGCGGCGCCACCGGGCGTCGTGGCGATATAGCTTCCTCGTTCGTTCCCAGTGCCTGATCGAGCCGCATCAGCAACTGCGCACCAAACCGGCGGGCAAGCGGTGCCCTTGGCATGGACATCAGATTTGCAACGCGTTTCAGGCCAAGCTTCAAAAGTGAAGCAACCGTTTTTTCATCGAGACGAAGCGCGTGCACGGGCAAGGCGCCCAGCGCGGACGCCATACCCTCCCTTGCGATCACTCCGCCGTGCCCAAACCGGCTGATCGCGCTGGACAGGCCCGGCGTGCTCGAAATCGATCCACGCACGTCGAAACCCATCTGAAAAAGCCGGGCAAGAATATCTCGAAGCATCGCATCCTCTCCTCCGAAAAGATGGGTGCAGCCGGTAATATCGAGGAACAGCCCGTCCTTTCCGTCCAGGGCAACAAGCGGTGTGTAACGATCGCACCAATCGGCAATCGCTTCCAGAAGGGCAAAATCGGCTCTTTCATCCTCGTCGAAGACATCGATGTCTGGATACATGGCCCGCGCTTCGGCAAGCCCCTGCCCTCGTTTCAGGCTGCGTGTCCGCGCCACTTCATCGATTGCAACCAGCCGCAATGCGTTATCGCGCCTGCCGGCACAGATGATCGGAGGATGGTCAGGACGCTCTTTCGAACGCCACGACATCCCCCAGAGCTTTCTGGCGATCCTGTCGGTCGGCAGATACCGAAAGTGAAGCGCCAGAATGCGCTGGCCACTTGTGGAAAGAAGATTTGCCTGGATTTCGGGCGAGTTGAAATTGGCGGTCATGAAGGTTCCACTCCAGACGAAAGCTGAGAGGGGCCGGATTTCGGCTCTTCTCCAGGGTGATGTTGAAAACTGGATGCCCGATGCTGCCGCCAAGCATGCTGCCATCCGGGAGGGGTCGCTCCAGAGCCGGAGCTGGCTCGACAAGGAGACGCACGGAAGCACTGCTGGCCTCCTCGCCCCCTGCATGCCGCAGCAGGAAAAGCGGCCGCCCTGCCGCCTTTGCCCGGAGACTGAGCCTTCGGCTTTCAGCCAAGCCAAAGGATTTGGGATTTGCATGAACTTCAAGGATCGTCGCAATAAACGCCTTGCTTTCAAGCGCCCCCTCCGCAAGCCACAGGGCATCCTCCAGCCTGCGAGGCGATGCATGAAATATCGTCCGGGAATCGATGCCGAACTGCCTGATGCCTCCGGCATAAGGAATACCCATTTCGCCAGCGGTAAACCCGTCAGCAATCCATAACATCGGACCTGTAGCGGCTTTGCGCGCCTTCATCAGCCCGACAAGCGAAAGGGAAAAACCGGTTGCCGCGCCAGCATCGGAAAATGATCCAGAACGGATTTCGGTAATGCAATCGAGCGGCAGACCACCGCTCAATGCATCATCGAGAGCCGCGATATCGAAGGACAATTTCTCTTCACCACCCAATCGGGCGGCAAAATTCTCCATCTTCGCCGCCGCCATTGCCGGCAGGCTTCTGCCTTCCAATCTGGCGATCTGTTCGCGCAGGGCAAATAGCTTCTCCTGCGCCGCGGCTGCATGGGCCATGGCGTCAGCTCTCCATCCTAAATGTTCACTTTATGTTCTTATAGATTCCAGAGCCCGGCAGGAGAGTCAATCGTCACCGGACAGGAATCTTTTCCTCATTTGCTATAGCGATGATTCTTATCTCGAAAAAAAGGATCATCGGCCTTATATGTCTCTCACAAAGGGAGAACCAATGGCTCGCATTGACCAAACAGACGACTGGCAGGATCGCCATGCGCCAACGATAAGCACGTTCGAGTCGCTTGCGATCGATGCCTATGGTCATCTTCCGGAAGAATTCAGGGCCCTCACCACCAATCTCACCATTGAGATCGAAGATTTCCCGGACGATGACGTTTTCGAGGACATGGCGCTGGAAACGCCGTTCGATCTGCTTGGCCTTTTCGAAGGGCGTGGAATTTCCGAACGGTTTACCGTGGAAACGGGAGAGCTTCCGAACCGGATCCGGCTCTACCGCCGCCCGATCCTGGACTACTGGGCTGAAAACGAGGAAACCCTGGGTGATATCATCACCCACGTCCTGATCCATGAAATCGGCCACCACTTCGGTCTGAGCGACGAAGACATGGAGCGGATCGAGGCCAGCGCCGAGAATGCCATCCAGCGCTGACCCGCGGCATCCTATTGTTCGCCGAGCTTTATATCCGGATGATAATCCTTGCCCTCTACGGTCTTCGTCACCGCCTGACCGCACTGCATGATCCCGGTTGCAGCGTTGAAAGCATAGGTCGGCGAACCGTAAAGTTCCCATCCCTTGTTCAGGGCAGCCGTTACCTTGTGGCAGAATGAGGCATCGTCCGGAGCGGTCAGCAGTCGATAAAGTTTCATTGGGACTTCTTTCTTGCAAAAATCATGGCGGCCTGCGCCAGAAGTGTCTTAGCCTCCTCGAAGTGAAGGCGCTCGATCATTTTTCCATCAAGGTTGATAACGTTGAGGCCTTGCGCCTCCGGCCTTTCGAAAGCCGAAACGATCGCCTCCGCTTGGGCGATGGCCTGCGGATCCGGCCCGAAATGCCGGTTGGCAATGTCGATCTGCGCCGGGTGAATGAGCATTTTTCCTGAAAAGCCCATTGCCCTGCCCTGCGCACATTCGGTGGCAAAACCGGCATCGTCCCTGAAATCGTTGAACACGCTGTCGATCACATCGACGCCATAGGCACGGCCGGCAAGCACGATCTGCATCAGCCATGGCACGAGATAAGCCCGCCCCGGCTGAGGCAGAACCCCGGTCTCCTTACGCAGGTCATTCGAGCCGACCACAAGACATTTCGGGCCGTTCTCGGCCACCGCAATCGAAGCTGCATTCAAAACACCTTTCGGCGTCTCGATCATCGCCCACAAAGCGATCGATCTCGCCGGAGCAAACCTGGCAAGCATATCGCCCACCGCAGCGATTTCGTCGGCATGTTCGACCTTGGGAAGAGCAACCGCATCCGGCAGGATCTGCGCAACCAGTTTCAGATCATCCTCCCCGAACCCGCTTTCGAGCGGATTGATGCGGATGATCCGCTCCTGAAGCGACAGGTGCTGTTGCGAGAAAGCCTTCGCAAGATTGTCGCGCGCTTCCGCCTTTTTCTCGGGCGCAACGGAATCTTCGAGGTCGTAGATCACGCCATCGCAATCAAGGCCCGGCGCTTTTTCCAAGGCACGCTTATTGTCGGCAGGAACGCTGAGAAGCGAACGACGAACCGGCGCAATATGATTTTTCAAGAACTCCATCGCCTTCTTTTGCCAATATTTTGCGATCCCGGCAATCAAACCCGCATGAACCTCTTGCAAGCGGGGATGACAAGGCCCACATTTTCACACGAAGAAAGGTTTGGACATGCAAAACATTCGGTCCTTTTTCGTTATCGTCACAGCCATTGCCCTGCTCGCTGCAGCGGCTCTTTTGACGGCATCGCTGACGATTGCATTCATGGGAACGCTTGCCATTCTTTCCATCGGAAAGATGCTTTCGAGCAAGCTGAAACCTGTGCCGGTTCGCGCTAAAAACAAGCAGAGCGACATGCGCGTCTGGAACGATGGTCGTGGCACCATCATCGACATGTAAGCCCTGAAACCAAACGGATCACGGTCGCCACCAAGCGGCGTACCGATTGGTACTGAATCGGACTTCAAATTCTCCCGAAAATACTTTATGGCAGCGCTATAAAGTCTTCGTGGAGGCCGATCATGGAAAAATTCGAAAAGCTGACGGGCGTTGCCGCCCCCCTTCCGGTTGTCAATGTCGACACCGACATGATCATTCCGAAGGACTATCTCAAGACAATCAAGCGCACCGGCCTCGGAAAGGGCCTGTTCGCCGAGGCTCGTTATCGCGAGGATGGTTCCGAGAACCCTGATTTCGTATTGAATAAACCGGCTTATCGCGATGCCAAAATCATCGTTGCCGGCGACAATTTCGGCTGTGGTTCGTCCCGCGAACACGCTCCCTGGGCATTGCTGGATTTCGGCATCCGCTGCGTGATTTCCACCAGCTTCGCCGATATTTTCTATAATAACTGTTTCAAGAACGGCATCCTGCCGATCGTCGTTAGCCCCGAAGATCTGGAAAAGCTGATGGATGACGCAGAGCGTGGCTCGAATGCCATCCTGACGGTCGATCTCGAAGCCCAGGAAATCACCGGCCCGGATGGTGGCCGTCTTCATTTCGATATCGACGCCGGTCGTCGCCAGATCCTTCTTGAAGGACTGGATGACATTGCCTCGACGCTGAAAAGCGATGCTGCAATCGCGAGCTTCGAGACGAAGAACCGCAGCGATCGTCCTTGGCTCTAATGGATAAGGCCCCTTGTCCTGCGGCAGGCTCGGATAAGGGGTTTTCCAGGCGCAGCAATGCTGCGTGAGGGATTGTGAGCCTGCAGAACCTGCAAGGACAGCAGACGAATGGCAAAGAACCTCTTCCTTCTTCCCGGTGACGGTATCGGCCCTGAAGCCATGGGCGAAGTGCGCAAAATCATCGCCTACATGAACGATGCAATGAAGGCCGATTTCTCGCTCGACGAAGGCCTTGTCGGCGGTAGCGCCTATGATGCACACGGCGTTGCGATTTCCGAAGAGGACATGGCCAGGGCAATGGCGGCGGATGCCGTTCTGTTCGGCGCCGTCGGTGGCCCGAAATGGGATACGGTTCCCTATGAGGTTCGCCCCGAAGCCGGCCTCCTGCGTCTGCGCAAGGATATGGAGCTTTTCGCCAACCTGCGCCCGGCAATCTGCTACCCTGCACTGGCCTCCGCTTCGTCGCTGAAACCGGAACTCGTCGAAGGCCTCGACATCCTCATCGTTCGCGAGCTGACCGGCGGCGTTTATTTCGGTGAGCCGAAAGAAATCATCGATCTCGGCAACGGCCAGAAACGCGGCATCGACACGCAGATTTACGACACTTACGAGATCGAACGTATCGCCGGTGTTGCCTTCGAGCTTGCCCGCACGCGCAAGAATACCGTTTGCTCGATGGAAAAGCGCAATGTCATGAAGTCTGGCGTTCTGTGGAACCAAGTCGTGACCGAAACCCACAAGCGCTCCTATTCGGACGTCAAGCTGGAGCATATGCTGGCCGATGCCGGCGGCATGCAGCTCGTGCGCGCGCCAAAACAGTTTGACGTCATTGTCACCGACAATCTCTTCGGCGATATGCTGTCGGATGTGGCCGCCATGCTGACCGGCTCGCTCGGCATGCTGCCTTCCGCCTCGCTTGGTGCAGCGGATGCCAAGACCGGCCAGCGCAAGGCCATGTATGAACCCGTTCACGGTTCGGCACCGGACATCGCCGGAAAGGGAATCGCGAACCCGATCGCGATGATCGCGTCCTTCGCCATGTGCCTGCGTTATTCGTTCAACATGATTGCGGAAGCCGATCATCTCGAAAAGGCGATCGCCACGGTTCTCGACAAGGGCATCCGCACCGGCGACATCATGGGGGAAGGTTGCCGCCAGGTCGGCACGACCGAGATGGGCGACGCAATTCTCAAGGAATTCCAGGCACTTTCGGCCTAACCCGCGAAAAATAACGAAAGGGCCCGGCACGATGCGCCGGGCCCTTTTTTATGCTGATCCGCCTCAGTTCGCCAGATCGACGTCCCGCTTCTCGCGGACGAAGAGGGCACCGATAACGACCGTCATCAGCGCGAATAGGACGGGATACCAAAGACCTGCGAAGATATCGCCGGTGGAGGCGACGATCGCAAAGGAGGTGGCCGGCAGCAGGCCACCGAACCAGCCGTTACCAATGTGGTAAGGCAGTGACATGGCCGTATAGCGGATGCGGGTCGGGAAGAACTCGACAAGTGCAGCAGCGATCGGGCCGTAGACGATGGTCACGTAGATGACCATGACCGTCAGGATTGCGATGATTTTCAGCGATTGACCGTTGGCAAGCGCAGCGAAGAACCCGTCGACCTTGACCTTTGCCGGGTCATTGGCTGCCGGATAGCCGGCCGCCACCATGGCAGGACCGAGCGCTGCACTGAAAGCCGGAGCATCCGTGAAGACGATCGGGGTACCGCCGTTGATGATGAGCTGGGCCGGCGAACCGGCAGGTGCGCTCACCTGTGTATAGCGGAAGGCCTGCTGCGACATGGTTCGGCGCATCACGTCGCAAGGTGTCGTGAAGGTGCGAATCCCGACCGGGTCGAACAGCGAGCCGCAAGTAGCGGGATCAGCCGATACCTCTGCCTTCACTGTCTCGATAGCGTTGGCATAGGTCGGATTGGCAGCCGTTGTTAGCGCACTGAACAGCGGAAAGTAAGTCGCTGCCGCAAGGATGCAGCCCGCCAGGATCACCGGTTTGCGTCCGATCCGGTCAGAGAGCGAACCGAACACCAGGAAGAAGGGGGTAGCGATGATCAGCGCCCAGGCGATCAGCACGTTGGCAGTGAGAAGATCGACCTTCAGCACGGTCTGCAGGAAGAACAGGGCATAGAACTGCCCCGTATACCAGACGACCGCCTGACCGATCACGAGGCCGAACAGCGCGATCAGCACGATCTTGCCGTTGTTCCAGGTGCCGAAAGCTTCAGAAAGCGGCGCCTTCGACTGGGTTCCTTCTTCCTTCATCTTTTTGAAGAGCGGTGATTCATGCATCTGCAGACGAATGTAGATCGAGATGATGAGCAGGATGATCGACAGGAGGAAGGGAATGCGCCATCCGCCCTGAAGGCCGAACAAGATCGGCTGCGTCGTCTGGAATGCCTCCTCACCGAGATTCATGCGCAAGGTCACGATCACGAACAGCGACAGAAGCAGGCCCAATGTGGCCGTGGTCTGGATCCAGGCGGTGTAGAAACCGCGCCTGTTGCGCGGCGAATGCTCGGCAACATAAACCACCGCACCGCCATATTCGCCACCCAGCGCCAGGCCTTGAGCCATGCGAAGCAGCACAAGAATGATGGGGGCAATGACACCGATCTGGTCATAGCTCGGCAGAAGACCGACAGCGAAGGTCGATAGGCCCATGATCAGGATGGTGAGAAGAAATGTGTATTTTCGGCCAACCAGGTCACCGAGGCGACCGAAAACCAGGGCGCCGAACGGCCGGACCAGGAAGCCTGCGGCAAATGTCAGGAGTGCGAAAATCGCCTGCGTCGCCGGTGGGAATTGCGAGAAGAACTGCTTGCCGATAATCGCAGCCAGCGTTCCGTAAAGATAGAAATCGTACCACTCGAACACAGTACCGAGCGAGGAGGCGATGATCACCTTCCTCTCTTCGGGCGTCATCGGCTTTGTTCTGCTATCAGCCGCCGTTGCGACATTTGCCATTGTCGTCCTCCCACAAGGTGAAACCACGCGCCCTAGTAACTGTTTTGGCCTTTCCTCCTTTGCCAAAACAACCGTAACGCGATGCTCTCAGATTGACAGAAATCAGGACATCCGGTGAGTGATGCTTTGGGATTATGACTTTCGTCTAAAGAACGACTTTCGCGCGAGGCCGCATGGATGCCCCACGCAGCTTGACTCCATTCCAAAATGTTCTAAACACATGCGCGAACGGGAAAACGCCCCTATGATCGCCTGCGACTTTGACATCGCTGCATCTTGCCTGCCGGCTGAACAAGCCGGACAGCGTTTTTTCGCTTTCTCCAAAACCAAGGCCAAAACGACGACGAAAACCGTCTGACGTCTCTGGCCGCCGCTCTCTCCCCGGTAAGGCCGGGGACAAGGAACACCGTGCCAAATGGCTCGGCTTCCCCCTCACAAGACCGAGGAGAGACAGAAAGAGAGCATAGACATGGGTTTCAAGATTGCAGTCGCCGGTGCTACCGGCAATGTCGGCCGGGAAATGCTGAACATCCTGGCAGAACGCGGCTTTCCGGCTTCTGAGGTTGTTGCGCTGGCTTCTGCCCGTTCACAGGGCACCGAGGTCTCCTTCGGCGACAAGACGCTCAAGGTTTCCAACCTGGAAAACTACGATTTTTCGACGACCGACATCTGCCTGATGTCCGCCGGCGGCGATGTTTCCAAGAAGTGGTCGCCGAAGATCGGAGCGCAGGGCTGCGTCGTCATCGATAACTCATCCGCATGGCGTTATGATGCCGAAGTGCCGCTCATCGTTCCGGAAGTAAATCCTGATGCGGTCTCTGGCTTCACCAAGAAGAACATCATCGCAAACCCGAATTGCTCCACCGCCCAGCTCGTAGTGGCGCTGAAGCCGCTGCATGACTTCGCCAAGATCAAGCGCGTCGTCGTCTCCACCTACCAGTCGGTCTCCGGCGCCGGCAAGGAAGGCATGGACGAACTCTTCACCCAGACGCGTGCCGTCTTCGTTGCCGATCCGATCGAATCGAAGAAGTTCACCAAGCGCATCGCCTTCAACGTCATCCCGCATATCGATGTCTTCATGGAAGACGGATATACGAAGGAAGAGTGGAAGGTTCTCGCCGAGACCAAGAAGATGCTAGACCCGAAGATCAAGGTAACCTGCACCGCAGTTCGCGTTCCGGTCTTCATCGGTCACTCCGAATCGGTCAACATCGAGTTCGAAAACGAGATCACTGCCGATCAGGCGCGTGACATCCTGCGCGAAGCACCAGGCTGCCTCGTCATCGACAAGCATGAGAATGGTGGCTACATCACACCGGTCGAATCCGCCGGCGAAGATGCGACCTACATCTCCCGTATTCGCGAGGATGCAACGGTTGAGAACGGCCTCAACATCTGGGTCGTCTCCGATAACTTGCGCAAGGGCGCTGCCTTGAACGCCATCCAGATCGCAGAATTGCTGGTCAACCGTGGCCTCATCAAGCCGCGCCAGGCTGCAGCCTGAAAAATCAGAAATTGTTAAGCATATCGATTTAGAAAATCCCGCCATTGGGCGGGGTTTTCTTTTCGTAAGGATGTCCTCACGAACTATTCATGGTGCCGGGGCGGTGTTTTCTTGCAACCGGCCGCGTTTGCAATGAATAGTGGGGTAGGGATGCACCGCCGCTGAACGGCAAACACGGATTAAAGCATGAAAAAGCTTCTACTCGCAGGACTGGCCTTCACTACATTGGCTATTGCAGGCCCAGCTGCTGCGCAGCAATGCGGCAATGATTCATCCGGCTTCGATCGCTGGGTGCAGGATTTCAAGAGCGTTGCTCCTTCAAACGGTATCAGCCCGGCTGTGCTTGATCGTGCGTTCGCCAACGTTTCCTACAATCGCCCGACCATCAGCGCCGATCGTGGCCAGAAGAGCTTCAAGCTTTCCTTCGACGAATTCCTGAAAAAGCGTGGCGCCACGACCATCATCTCGCAAGGCAAGAAGATGAAGGCGGCCAATGCGGGGCTCTTCGAACGCCTCGAGCGCCGTTATGGCGTGCCCGCCGGTCCGATCATTGCCATCTGGGGCATGGAAACCGGCTTTGGCCGTTTCATGGGCAACCAGCACACACTGTCCGCCGTGGCAACGCTTGCTTATGATTGCCGTCGCTCGGATTATTTCACCGAACAACTCTATGCTGCGCTCAAACTTGTCGCCCGCGGCGATCTGAGCACGACCGCCAAGGGCGCCGCCCATGGCGAAATCGGCCAGACCCAGTTCCTTCCACTCAACGTCATTCGTTACGGTGCCGATGGTGATGGCGACGGCCATATCGATATGGTTGGCTCGCGTGCCGATGCGCTTGCATCGACCGCGAACTTCCTGAAGGGCCATGGCTGGGTGAACGGCGCCGGCTACCAGCCAGGCGAACCGAGCTTCGTAGCCATCCAGGGCTGGAATGCAGCAACGGTCTATCAGCGCGCCATCGCCTATATGGGCGCGCAGATCGACGGTAAATAAGCGTCAGGGGGCTGGCGCTTCGTCCTCTTGGAGGGGCGCCAGTTCTGCTTCGAGATCCGGGCGCATGAAGTCGCCCTTCTCATTCATCACCCAAAGTTCTCCACTCGATATGTCGAACCAGGCGCCGTGAACCGAGAGTTCACCCTTTTCGGTCAACGTCTTGATAAACGGGAAACTCGCCAGATTGGCGATCGAATTGCGGATGGAGACCCGCTCGAGCGCCGTCTGACGCTCCGACGCCGTCATCAGGTCATTACTCTGGATCTGCGAGGCCGCGGGCCTGACAAGCCCGATCCACTTGCCTATGAAATCGCCGGGTGAAAGCGGCTCGAGCGTCGGATCCAGCGCCGCCTGAATGCCACCGCAGCGGCCATGGCCCATGACAACGATATCGCGGATCTTCAACACCTGGATTGCATATTCAAGCGCAGCTGACGTGCCATGGAACTGGCTGTCCGGCTCGTAGGGCGGCACCATGTTGGCGATGTTGCGAACCACGAAAAGCTCACCCGGACCACAGTCGAAAATCGTTTCCGGCGCGGCGCGTGAGTCACAACAGGCAATCAGCAGCGTGTGAGGCTTCTGCCCGTTTTCGGCAAGAACACGGTAACGCTCGCGCTCATCGGTGTAGCGGCCGCTCATGAAGTTGCGGTAACCCGCAAGCAGTTTGGCTGGGAAATAGGTCATAAGGGCTACGAATATTATGCCTTTGAACCAAGATCAACGGCCCGTTACGCGCAATCCGGTTGCTCACTCGCTTTGGCCTCATAGTCTTTTGAATTGGACCTATTTGCAGATCCTATGAAGATATGAGGCGATGAAGGGCTATATTCATGATCACATGCTGAAAAAATCGATTTTATTGTCGTGGCAACAATTCTTTGCCAATTCCTGTCAAGATTGATGAGCAAAACAGTGCTAATTGCTCCGATGTGGACGGATTCGCGCCGTTCTCTGCAGCATTCAGCCAGAAAAGGGAGAGATCATGGTCTGGAAGAATAGCCCCAAGCGCAGCAAGCAGATGGATGGGGCGCGTTCATTCGCGAGCAAGGTAGGCAAGGACTTTCTCGATCCAGCCATTCTGTTCGGGCGCGCAAGCGACGACGATCTTACAAGCTATACCCCGGAAATGCTCGGGATCGCCGCAGCGCATGCTGCAGCCCGCGTCAAAGCGTGGAACCGTGTCCGTGCCGATATCACCGTCACCCAGATACCCGGTGTCGAGCCGGACGGAATAGCCGTCTGGGTTCTGACCGTGATCGACCGGAACATGCCGTTCCTGTTCGATTCCGTGATGGGCGAAGTAACAGCCAGCCATCGTGGTATCGTCATGGCCGTGCACCCGATCTTGACGATCGAACCGGGCAAGGAGCCAGTGCTACGCAGCAATGACGAGCCGACCGATCCAGCCCATCAGGTCAGCCTCATCCAGCTGCATATCGCTCAGTTGAACGAGGAGCAGGCCAATCTTCTGATCGAGCGCATTCGCTTCATCCTCGATCAGGTGCATCTGTCGATCACCGATTGGTCCGCCATGCTCGACACCATGGATGGCGCCGCCAAGCAGCTTTTGAATGCCAAACCACGCAAGGGCGCCAATCGCGAAGAGGCATTGGCCTTCCTCGATTGGCTGCGGGACGACAATTTCACCTTCCTCGGAATGCGTGAATACGTCTACTCCGGCAAGGGATCCAAGGCGACCGTGGAACGCGGCAAGGGCAGGGGCCTCGGCATGCTCTCAGATCCGGATGTGCTGGTTTTGCGCCAAGGCAAGGATCAGGTAACGACCACGCCGGAAATTCTCGAATTTCTCGATGGGCCACAGTTTCTCATTGTCACCAAGGCCAACGTAAAATCCGTCGTCCATCGTCGCGCCTATATGGATTATATCGGTGTGAAACGCTTTGATGAGAACGGTCACGTCGTCGGGGAACTGCGGATTGTCGGCCTATTCACCGCAACAGCTTATACCCAGTCCGTGCGCGAAATTCCGCTGCTGAGAACAAAGGTCGAAGGCATCGACCAGCATTTCGGTTTCGATCCCTATAGTCATTCCGGCCGGATGCTGGAAAACACGCTCGAATCCTATCCACGTGATGATCTTTTCCAGATCGATACCGACCTTCTGGCTAAATTCTGCGAACAGATCATGGAGCTGAGCGAAAGGCCGCGTGTTCGCGCTCTCGCCCGCATCGATCATTTCGACCGCTTCGTCTCGACCATCGTTTACGTGCCGCGCGAGGACTATAATTCACTGGTCCGGGAAAAGGTCGGTGCCTATCTGGCGCGCGTATTCGAGGGCCACGTATCGGCCTATTATCCCGCTTTCCCAGAAGGCGGTGTGGCACGCGTACATTTCATCATCGGGCGCCGCGGCGGCAAGACGCCCCGCATAAGCCAGACGAAGCTCGAGGAAACAATCCGCCTGATCTCCACGCCATGGGAAGAGCAGTTCTCACTTCTAGCCGAACATGGCCCCCGACTTTCCGTGACCAATGCTTTCCAGGAGGCCTTCACGCCGGAAGAAACCTTTGCCGATCTGCCGGACATTGCCGCCTGCGCCTCTGGCGAAGCCATTCGTATCGAATTCTACAAGCGCCCGACCGATGAGGCCAACAGCATTTCCCTCAAGATTTTCCATGGCGATCATCACCTGTCGCTGTCGCGTCGCGTGCCGCTTCTGGAAAACCTTGGCTTCCGGGTGGTCAGCGAGCAGACCTTCGAAATCCACGTCGGTCCGGACGCCAAACTGATCGTCCTGCATGACATGGAACTGCAGCTCCGTGATGGACGCGAGATCGACCTGTCGCAGGAAGGTCCGCTGCTGGAAGAAGCGTTCCTCCTGGCATTCGAGGGGTCGGTCGACAATGACGGCTTCAACCGCCTCGTTCTGCTTGCCGGCCTCTCTGCCCGCGAAACCACCGTACTTCGCGCCTATGCCCGTTATCTGCGCCAGACCGGTATCGTCTATTCCCAGGCCTATATCGCCGATACGCTGGTAAAATATCCCGAAGCGGCAGCGACCATTTTCAGGCTTTTCCAGACCAGCTTCGACCCGGATCTTGCCGAAAAGGCGCGGACGAAGAAGCTGGTACAGCTTCATGGCGCGATCGAGATCGGCCTTTCGGCGGTTCCCAGCCTCGACGAGGATCGCACGCTGAGGCGCTTCGTCAACGCCATCGATTCGACGCTGCGCACCAACTACTTCCAGCGCGATGAAAACGGCGCGCCGAAGAGAATGCTGGCCTTCAAGTTCGACCCCGAGCTTCTCGACGGCCTGCCGCAGCCTCGGCCCTTCCGTGAGATGTTCGTCTACGGCACCGAGGTCGAAGGCGTGCACCTGCGTTTTGGCAAGGTCGCCCGCGGCGGCCTGCGCTGGTCGGATCGCGGCGAAGATTACCGGACCGAAGTGCTTGGCCTGGTCAAGGCCCAGCAAGTGAAGAACGCCGTTATCGTGCCGGTCGGCGCCAAGGGTGGCTTCTTCCCGAAAATGCTGCCAGCAGGTGGCTCGCGTGATGAAGTCTTCAATGCGGGCAAGGAAGCCTACAAGACCTATATCCGCACGCTTCTGTCGATCACCGATAACATCGTCGAAAAAGGCGAGATCATTGGACCGAAGGACACGATCCGCATCGATGGTGACGACCCCTATTTCGTCGTCGCCGCCGACAAAGGCACCGCAACCTTCTCCGACACCGCCAATGGGCTGGCGCAGGAAGCCGGCTTCTGGCTGGACGATGCATTCGCCTCCGGCGGATCGGCAGGTTACGATCACAAGAAGATGGGCATTACCGCCCGCGGCGCATGGGAAGCCGTCAAACGCCACTTCCGTGAAATGGATGTCGACATCCAGGCGACCCCCTTCAACGTCGTCGGCGTCGGCGACATGTCCGGCGACGTCTTCGGCAACGGCATGCTGCTCTCGCCAAAAATCCGCCTGATCGCAGCCTTCGATCACCGCGATATCTTCATCGACCCGGATCCGGATATCCAAAAATCCTTCAAGGAACGCAGCCGAATGTTCGCCCTGCCGCGCTCCAGCTGGCAGGATTATGATCGCAGCACGCTGTCCGAAGGCGCGATGATCATTTCCCGCTCGGAAAAGTCGGTAAAGCTGACCAAGCAAGCGGCAGCGGCGATCGGGCTCGACAAGACCACGGCCACCCCGTTCGAAATCATGACGGCGATCCTTAAAAGCGAAGCCGATCTCCTCTGGTTCGGCGGCATCGGCACCTATATCCGCGCAGCCGCCGAGACGGATACAGAGGTCGGCGATCGCGCCAACGACCCCATCCGCGTCACGGCTGGAGAAGTGCGCGCTAAGGTGATCGGCGAGGGCGCCAATCTCGGTGTCACCCAGAAGGGCCGCATTGCCTATTCGCTCGCTGGCGGACGATGCAACTCCGATGCGATCGACAATTCCGCCGGCGTCAATTCCTCAGACGTCGAGGTCAATATCAAGATCGCGCTCAATGCCGCCATGCAGGACGGCCGTCTGCCGCGTGACAAGCGTAACAAGCTTCTGGCGTCGATGACCGATGAAGTGGCGGAACTGGTACTTCGCAACAACTATCTCCAGCCTCTGTCGATCTCGCTGATCGAACGCAGGGGCATAGGTAACCGCGAACAGCTCTCCCGCCTGATGTCCGTGCTGGAAGGGCAGGGCAAGCTCAACCGCAAGGTCGAGACCCTGCCGGACGATGCGGAACTGGCCGAGCGTTATGCGGCAGGCAAGCCGCTGACCCGCCCGGAAATCGGCGTTCTGCTCTCCTATTCGAAGATCGTCCTCTTCGACGCTTTGCTTGAAAGCTCCATTCCGGACGACCCGTATTTTGCGGCAATCCTGAAAGCCTATTTCCCGGCCAAGATGCAGAAGCCCTATGCGGGCGATATCGAAAACCATCGCCTGCATCGTGAAATCGTAGCAACCGCACTTGCGAACGAAGCGGTCAACCGCGGCGGTCCCGGCTTCATCCAGATGATGAGCGACATGACCGGCGCAACCGCAGCGAATGTCGTCAAGGCGATCTTCCTGATCCGTGACGGCTTCGACCTGCCCCGCCTCTGGGCCGAGGTCGATGCGCTGGACAATCACATCCCCGGATCGGTTCAGAACGATCTGCATGCGCAGATCAACCGCATCATCACCATCGGCACCTATCTCGCCCTACAAACGCAGATCAGCGCTTCACCGCTGACCGAGGCCGTTGTAAGGCTCAAGGCTGCGATCAAGGGCCTGCATGGCGCAATGACCGAGGAGGTAATTGCCGAAACGGCGCCGCTTGCAGCTGAACTTGAGGCTCAGGGCGCTCCTGCAAGCCTGATCGCCGAGATCCGCACGCTGTCGGCCCTCGTCATCGCTCCGGAAATCATGCTGATTGCCGACCGAACCGGCGAGAGCATGGCGCGCGCCGCCGAAAGCTATTTCGGCGTCACCAAGACCTTCCGTGTCAACCGTCTGATCGTTGCCGGTGAAAGGATCAGCACGTCGGACCACTACGAGAGCCTTGCGCTCTCCCGTGGTCTGCAGCAGCTTGCCTCCGCGCGGCGTGACATCGTCATTACGGCGCTCACGGAACATCGGAAGGACAAGAAGCCGGTACAGGCCTGGATTGCCGCCGATCGCGTGCGTGTGAACCGCATAGGAGCCGAACTGATGGCACTCAGCGATAGCGGCGACCTGACCTTGCCCAAGATCTCCGTCGCGGCCGGCCTGCTTGGAGACCTCGCGCACGGTCGTCTGGCATAGAGCAATTCCAGCAAAAGTGGAAACCGGTTTTGCGTCCGGAATTGCGGTGAAATAAAGAGATAGAGTAATTTCGCTTTTCAAAGAAAGGCGGAAGTACTCCAGCGCGAGGGACTGGATGGGAGGTCACGACATCGATAAAGCGCCGGCGAAAACGAGCCGGCGCGGTATCTGGGGCTGGATGCTGTTCGACTGGGCGGCGCAACCCTTCTTCACCGTTGTCACGACCTTCATCTTCGGCCCCTATTTCGTCGCGCGTCTGACCGACAACCCGATCTCGGCCCAGGCGGCATGGAGCAACATGGCGACGGTCTCTTCGATCGTCATCGCCATCCTGTCGCCGGTTCTCGGCTCGATCGCCGATCAGTCCGGTGCACGCAAGCCGTGGATCGCAAGCTTTGCCGCCGTGAAGATCGCGTGTCTGCTGATGTTGTGGTTCGCCGCACCCGGCTCCCCGCTGATCCTGCCGATCACCCTGATGATCTTCGCCTCGATCGCGGCGGAATTCTCCATCGTCTTCAACGATTCCATGATGCCGCGCCTCGTCTCCAGGGATGAGGTCGGCAGGATTTCCAACATCGCCTGGGGTCTCGGCTATCTCGGTGGCATGATCGTGCTGATCGCCGTCGTGACGCTGCTTGCCGCAAATCCCGAAACCGGCCTGACGCTGATCGGCATCCCCCCGCTTCTCGGCCTTGATCCGGCGCTCGGCGAGGATGCCCGCATCACCGGCCCGATTGCAGCGATCTGGTATCTCGTATTCATCCTGCCGATGTTCCTCTTCACGCCGGATGCGAAAAAGGGCCTACCCTTGGCGGCGGCCGTCCGCTCCGGCCTGACGGAGCTGCGCGGCACGCTTGGCGAGTTGCGTCGGCGTCGGGGCATCACCCGCTTCCTGATTGCCCGCATGCTCTATCAGGATGGCGTTAACGGCCTGCTCATCCTCGGCGGTGTCTTTGCCGCCGGCATGTTCGGCTGGGCGACGATCGAGATCGGCCTTTACGGCATCATCCTCAACGTCGTCGCCATCTTCGGCTGTATCGCGGCAGGTGCGCTGGACAGGGTGCTAGGGTCCAAGACCGTCGTGCTGATCAGCCTTGTCCTGTTGCTCATAGCAACGCTCGGCATCATCTCCACCAATCCGGGCAGTGTGCTTTTCGGGATGGTTCCATTATCTCTGGAAGACAATCAGGGCTGGTTCGGCACCGCGGCGGAAAAGGCTTATGTCCTGTTCGGCCTGTTGATCGGCATTGCCTTCGGCCCGGTACAGGCCTCGTCGCGCTCCTATCTGGCGCGGTCGATCGAACTTGATGAAGCCGGGCGCTATTTCGGCATCTATGCACTGTCGGGACGGGCGACGAGCTTTCTCGCCACCCTATCCTTCTCCATCGTCACCTATGCCACGGGCTCCGCCCATCTTGGCATGGCAACGCTGCTGATCTTCCTCGTGGCGGGGCTGGCGCTGCTGATTGCAACACCATACCCGGCCGACAAAGCCGGAGAGACTCCGGCTAAGTAAGTTGCCACCTTAGTGCCGGAAGTGACGCATGCCGGTGAAGACCATGGCGACGTTATGCTCGTCGGCAGCGGCAATAACTTCCGCATCGCGCATCGAACCGCCCGGCTGGATGACGGCGGTAGCACCGGCCGAAATCGCCGAAAGCAGGCCGTCCGCGAACGGGAAGAAGGCTTCCGAAGCAACCGCCGAACCCTTGGTCATCGGCTCTGCCCAACCCATCGCCCTGGCCGCATCCTCAGCTTTCAGGCCGGCGATACGGGCGGAATCGATACGGCTCATCTGGCCGGCGCCGATACCCGCCGTCTGGCCTTCCTTGGCATAGACGATAGCGTTCGACTTGACGTGCTTGGCAACCTTGTAGGCGAACTTCAGGTCTTCCATCTCGGTCGCCGTCGGCGCGCGCTTGGTGACGACCTTCAGCTCGACATCTTCGATCACGCCGCTGTCGCGGCTCTGGACGAGAAGGCCGCCGGCAACCGTCTTTGCGGTAATGCCGCGCGAACGCGGATCAGGCAGGCCGCCTGTCACGAGCAGGCGAAGGTTTGGCTTCTTGGCGATGATCGCCTTTGCCTCTTCGGAGACTTCCGGCGCGATGATGACTTCGGTGAACAGCTTGACGATCTCTCCCGCCGTCTCGCCATCGAGAAGCTGATTGAGCGCGATGATGCCGCCGAAGGCAGAGGTGCTGTCGCAGGCCAGTGCCCGCAGATAAGCGTCCTTCAGCGTCGAGCCGGTGGCAACACCACACGGATTGGCATGCTTGATGATCGCGCAGGCCGGGCCCTGATCGGCCGCAAACTCGCCGATCAGCTCGAAAGCGCCGTCCGTGTCGTTGATGTTGTTGTAGGAAAGCTGCTTGCCCTGCAGCAGAGTTGCTGTTGCAACACCCGGACGGTTCTCGCCCGTCACGTAGAAACCGGCGCTCTGATGCGGGTTTTCACCATAGCGCATGGCTTCCTTCAGCACGCCGCCGATCGTCCGGTAAGCCGGTGTCTCGATTTCGAGCGCTTCGGCAAACCAGTTGGAAATCGCCGTGTCGTAGGCTGCAGTGCGGGCATAGGCCTTGGCGGCCAGCTTCTGGCGGAAGGCGTATTCCGTCTCGCCGCCATTGGCCTTCAGCGCCTCGATCAGCGGCGCATAGTCGGCCGGATCGGTAACGATCGCAACATAGGCGTGGTTCTTGGCCGAAGCACGGATCATCGCCGGGCCACCGATATCGATGTTTTCGACCGTCGTCGGATAGTCGCCGCCGGTGGCACGCACTTCCTCGAACGGGTAGAGGTTGATGACGGCAAGATCGATGCCCTCGATGCCATGCTGCTTCATCGCCGCGACATGTTCCTCGTCGTCACGGATTGACAGAAGACCGCCATGAACATTCGGATGCAGCGTCTTCACGCGGCCGTCCATGATTTCCGGAAAGCCGGTCACTTCCGAGACATCGGTGACTGCAAGCCCGGCTGCGGCGATAGCCTTGTGCGTTCCGCCGGTCGACAGCAGCTTCACGCCCTGTTCGGTAAGCGCCTTCGCCAGTTCGATGATGCCGCTCTTGTCAGAGACGGAAAGCAGCGCGGTGCGGATTTTCAAGCGGTCAGGGGCGGGGATTTTTTTGGAAGCAACAGCCATCGGTCTCTCCTGAAAGAGCTTGCCACAGAGGGGCGGGAAGGGGATGGGTCGCGGTTAGCACAGCTGGCGCAAAGAAGAAACGCCTATTCGCTTCGCCGCAACATCCAGCGGATCTCCCGAAGCCCCTGAACCGGCACTTCGATCGCCAATTGCTGGCTTGGCCTCATGCCGGAAACATCGGCGAAGAAGACGTCCTCGTCGATCAGCACATGCAGGCCCGGTGCCGCAAAAATCCAGGTCTCACCGTCGGGAGCACCCAGAACGATGCTTTCTGCATCCCTGCGGAACAGATTGATCGCCGGATGAATATGAAAGCGCACGATTGCCGTCAGGCTGTCCTTGCCGTGCCCCTCTTCGGGGATCAGCCGGTCGCATCCCTTGATCTTGTCGCCGACAGCGCTGAGCACGATTTCGCGCTCATGGGTATAGCCAAAGCTTTCGACGTAGCCATCATGCCGGGCGCGGAGCCAGTCATTGCCGTGCTTGTCGTCCCAGCGCTCGACATCGATCTTCGAAACACCCGGTATCAGGATAGAGCCGGCAAAGGTCGAGTTGATCACCCGGCTGGACGATGTTTCCTCGATGATGACGGTCGAGTGGGCTGCGGTGGACCGAGCGAGATGCTTGTAAAAGCGATTGGCGAATTTCGGCGAGCCGGAATTGACGATGAAGCGATTGCGGCCCGATGACATTTCGAACGAGAGGCAGCCCGCATGCGCCCCCCGCGATGCTGCGATCGAACTCGGGCATCCGGTGTCGGCGATGATGATCGTATTGTCGGCACTGAGCCGATGATAATTCATCTGCGGCAAAGCCTTGAACGGCTTTCCGGCGGACTCGTCGTAGCGCAATACCGACATCAGCTCGCTGGCCGAAGTCGAACCGGCACCGTTGAACAATGCGAGATCGCCATCCTGGTGGCGGAAGAAACGCAGGGCCGGATACATGCGGTCGATTGCCGGAATGAGCTTCTGAGGCACGTCATGGCCGAGATTGATATAGGTCTGCCGAAGCGGCAAAAGGTCGATCAGGATATCGAGGATCGCGCGTGGATTACGCGAAACATGCCCGCCATCGGTGAGGATCTGACGATCGAGTTCCCGGTCGAGAAGCATTGCCTCCCGCCTTATACCCGTAACGCGCGTCGGTACGGATAGGGATGCCATCGCCAACGCGGTCCGGACCCTGAGCCGGCTTTCGGCATCCGGGCAGCTGCCGGCGATCTTTCTCAGATAGCTAATCTGATAGGCGAGGCTTTTCATGAACCGCCGATAGAAACCGGCTTCAGCCGCATGCAAGATAATCGTCGAATGGGATAGCCAGGCGATCACCCGCGTCGCCACGACATTCGGCTCCCAGCCTATGCCCCGGCGCCGGCGGCCGTGAATATTGATCCAGTCCGACACGATATGCCGGGCGTGAGCGCAACCGGCTTCCGTCCTATCTGCCCTGATATGCCGAAGCCAGCCAAAACCGTGCAGGCGCTCGGCAAACGCCCGTGAAGGCAGTTCCAGCTCAAACGGTGAATCTCCCAGCGTCTCGAGCACCCGCCCTGCGAGCGGAAAACGCCCTTCGAGAATCTCATGCGCGATGAAGGGATCGACCGGACGCAGGTCGGTTGGGGCGACAATCAGGCGTTCGGGAACAGATGTCAGGGGAGCAGACAAGGCGACGCGATAAGGCGCGATGCGGAGGCGTAAACGCCGCCGAATTTCCTTCATACCGGAAGCCAGAAGCCTTCGGCGATCGGCGAGCCGCATGGTCACTCTGGTTTCTCCGCCGGAATGGTTGTCGCTAGATCAGCTGAATCAATTTTAGATGGATGAGAACTATGCTGCCGGTATGGTGAATAAAACCTTACTCGACGCGCAGCACGCTAGCAAAGAAACCATCCATGCCGCCGGCAAAACCATCCGAAGGCGGTATCATCGCAGGCGTCGTCCTGAAATCGCCCTGAGCCGTGATTGCGTTTTCAAGCCCAGGCCAGTTCGCCGGATCGACCGGCACCCGTTTCACCGATGGAGTGTCAGTCAGAACCCGCTCGATCAGCTCTTCACCTTCCATTGGGTCCAGCGAGCAGTTCGAAAAGACGACCACGCCACCGCTTTTCACCAGGGTCAGCGCATGGCGCAGCATCTTTTCCTGAAGTGCTGCCAGCTTTTCGATATCCTGCATGCCCTTGGTCCAGAGCACGTCCGGATGCCGACGCGTCGTTCCGGTGGACGAGCAGGGTGCATCAAGAAGAATGCCGTCGAGCTTTTCTTCAGGCGAATATTTGAACAGGTCCCCGCCCACCAGCTCGGCACTCATGCCGAGCCGTGCAAGGTTTTCCTTCAGCCGCGCGAGACGGTTGGATGATTGCTCGACGGCTGTCACCAAGGCTCCTGCTGCAATCAGCTGGGCAGTCTTGCCACCGGGTGCCGCGCAGAGATCTGCTACGCGCTTGCCATTTAAATCCCCGAACAGTTTTGCCGGAATGCTGGCTGCAACATCCTGAACCCACCAATCGCCCTGGTCAAAACCTTCGAGCCCGGTAACGGATCCTTCGAATTCTCCAAGACGGATACTGCCGGTCGGCAGAACCTTTGCCCCGAGCTTTTCCGCCCATGCCTGCGGATCATGTTTGACAGTCAGGTCGATAGCCGGCGGCGTAAGCTGCGCCTCGGCAATCCGGGTTGCTTCCGCTTCGCCATAGGCGCTCACAAGCCGCGCACGGAACCAGTCCGGCACAGGCGAAATGGAGGCGGTTGCCGCCAGAACCTCGTCCTTTTCCCGCACCAGCCGGCGCAGGACTGCGTTGACGAGCTTGGCGAAACGCCGATTGCGCGGGTCGCGATTGGCCTGCTCGACGGCAAGATCGACCGCCGCATGCGACGGCACGTCCAGATGCAGGATCTGCGCGGCGGCAACGACTAGAACATGCTGGAGCGCACGCGCGCCTTCCGGCAGGGGCGTTTCGATCATCGAGGCGATTGCCGCCTCAAGCCGCGGCAGGTGGCGAAGAGCGGTAGTCAGAATTGCGCGCGTCAGCGCCCGGTCGGCATCATTCAGTGTCTTGTAGGCAGGATTGCCGTGGGTGAGATCCAGCATGCCGTCGAGAGACGTCTTGCGATCGACAGCGGCCGCAAGCAGCTTCGCAGCCGTTGCCCGGACTTCGAACCCGGGTTTTCTCGGCTCGGCACCTGCGCCGTGAGATGCCGGCTTCCTGGGCGAGTGTTTATGAGTTTTCTTGCTTTTTGGCTCGTTCAAGACCAGGGACCTTTGCGCGGTTCATCCGATCCGCGGCCCCAGGGGTTGCTTGCGCCTGCATTCGGCACGGAGCGCGCGGTGCGCTGGGGTCTACCAGCCGAAAACGATCCCGTCGACCCACCACCGCGAAACTCGTTCGCCATTTGCTGGAGAGCGGCAATCCGGTTTTCAGTATTCGGATGCGTCGAGAACAGGTTGTCCATGCGCTCGCCGGAGAGCGGATTGATGATGAACATATGCGCTGTCGCCGGATTGCGCTCGGCCTCGTAGTTCGGGATCGAGTGCGCCGAACCGGCAATCTTGGCAAGCGCCGAAGCAAGCCACATCGGATTGCCGCAGATTTCCGCGCCGCGACGGTCGGCCGAATATTCCCGCGTACGGCTGATCGCCATCTGCACCAGCATCGCGGCAAAGGGTGCCACGATCATCGCCACCAGCACGCCGATGAACCCCAACGGGTTGCTGTTGTTCTCGCGATTCCCGCTAAAGAAAAAGGCGAAATTGCCGAGCATGGAAATCGCGCCTGCAAACGTTGCGGTGATCGTCATGATCAGCGTGTCGCGGTTCTGCACATGCGCCAGTTCATGTGCCATGACACCCGCGACTTCCTCATGCGTCAGGCGCTGCAGAAGCCCGGTCGAGGCCGCGACTGCAGAGTTTTCAGGGTTACGGCCAGTCGCAAACGCATTCGGCTGCGGATTGTCGTAGATATAAACCTTCGGCATAGGCAGACCGGCATTGGCCGAAAGATCGCGGATCATAAGGTAGAATTCCGGCGCCGTGCGCTCGTCCACCTCCTGGGCATGATAGGCGGACAGAACCATCTTGTCCGAGTTCCAGTAGGAAAACAGGTTCATGCCGGCGGCGATCACCAGCGCGATCATCATGCCGCCCTTGCCGCCGATCAGAAACCCGACCCCCATGAACAGGGCAGTCATGAAGGCCAGAAGCATGGCGGTGCGCATCACATTCATCGTCATCTCTCCGTTGCCGATTTCTTACCCCAAGCGATCCGAATAATTGGCCAAGGGTTTTCTAGCGGTTATGAACGCCCTATCATGTGGTCAATTCGACCTGATTTTTCAATAAACCTTGCGGTGATGCGGAATATGCAAAGCGCGGATAACGACAACATGGAAAACATCTCCGAGGATGGTGCAGCGAAAAAGCCGCTTTCACCCGCGGCGCAGCGGGCCCTGAAGGAAGCGGAAGAACGCCGGCAGGCAGAGAGCAATGCCAATATGCCCGAAGAATTCGGCGGCCGCGGCGGCGCAGATCCGGCCCGCTTCGGCGACTGGGAAATCAACGGCCGCGCCATCGACTTCTAAGTCGTGGACGGAGACATAAGATAAAATTCCTATTGACTTCGAATTATGATCGGAATTTATTCCTTTCATGATCAGGGCGCTGTTTTCCATCGCTGTCATTCTTTCGGTCTTCGCGCCCGAGGCGCAGGCACGCGATGAAATCTCCGGCCCGGTTTCCGCCGAAATTCTCCGGGTCATCGATGGAGACACACTGCTGGTCGAAGCGCAGCCATGGCCACAGCAGAAGATGGAGGTCTATGTCCGAATTCGCGGCATCGACGCGCCGGAACTCAAGTCGAAATGTGAAGCGGTGCGAGCAGCGGGGCAGGATGCCCGGCGATCACTCGAAACCATGGCCGCGCAATCACCCACCATCCAGCTGACGCGAATTTCCGGTGATAAATATTTCGGTCGCATCGTTGCCGATGTCATCCTGTCGGACGGTCATAGCGTGGCAGACGGCCTGCTGCTCGCAGGCCTCGTCCGCAGCTATGATGGCGGCCGCAAGCCAAGAGAGACTTGCGGCAGCTGAGAGTTCCCAAAAGTCAGGCGTCCACCTTGTTCTGACGATTGGCGATCAGGTCATCCACGACAGCGGGATCGGCAAGCGTCGACGTATCACCGAGCGCGCCGAAATCATCCTCGGCAATCTTGCGCAGGATGCGGCGCATGATCTTGCCGGAACGGGTTTTCGGCAGGCCCGGCGAGAACTGGATCTTGTCTGGCGCCGCAATCGGGCCAATCTCGTTGCGCACATGCTTGGTAAGCTCCTGCCGCAACTCGTCGGTCCCGGCATTACCCGCCATCAGCGTCACATAGCAATAGATGCCCTGGCCCTTGATGCTATGCGGATAACCGACCACGGCCGCCTCCGACACCAGATGGTGCGAGACGAGAGCCGATTCCACTTCCGCCGTACCCAGGCGATGGCCGGACACGTTAAGCACGTCGTCGACACGCCCGGTAATCCAGTAATAGCCATCCTCGTCGCGCCGGCAGCCGTCACCGGTGAAATACTTCCCCTTGTAGGTAGAGAAATAAGTCTGAATGAAGCGATCATGATCGCCATAGACGGTACGCATCTGCCCCGGCCAGCTGTCGGTGATGCAGAGGTTTCCGTCGGCGGCCCCTTCGAGAACATTGCCCTCGCTATCAACCAGTTGCGGCTTCACGCCGAAGAACGGCTTGGTGGCCGACCCGGGCTTCAGATCCGTGGCGCCCGGCAGCGGCGTGATCATGTGACCACCGGTTTCCGTCTGCCACCAGGTATCCACCACTGGGCAGCGCTTTTCGCCGACTATGTTGTAATACCATTCCCAGGCTTCCGGGTTGATCGGCTCGCCGACCGTGCCGAGCAGCCGCAGGCTTTCCCGCGAGGACCGCTTGACGAATTCGTCGCCCGCCCCGATCAGCGAACGGATCGCAGTCGGCGCTGTGTAGAAGATGTTGACCTTATGCTTGTCGACGATTTCCCAGAACCGGCCCTGATCGGGAAAATTCGGCACGCCTTCGAACATCAGCGTCGTGGCGCAATTCGCCAGCGGCCCATAGACGAGATAGGAATGCCCAGTGACCCAGCCCACGTCGGCCGTGCACCAATAGATATCGCCATCCTGATAATCGAACGTATATTCATGGGTCATCGCCGCATAGACGAGATAACCGCCTGTCGTGTGCAGAACGCCTTTCGGCTTGCCGGTCGAACCGGACGTGTAGAGGATGAACAGCGGATCTTCCGCCCTCATCTTCGCCGGCTCGCAATGCCCCTTCACGGTGGCGATTTCCTGATGGTACCAGATATCGCGGCCCGGCGCCCAGTTGGTCTTGCCGCCGGTACGGCGCACGACCAGAACCTTGTTCACCGTCACATACTGGCGCGCCGCGATATGGATCGCCTTGTCGGTATTCTCCTTCAGCGGCACCGGCTTTCCGCCTCGCACGCCCTCGTCGCAAGTGATCACGAATGTCGACTGGCAGTCGACGATGCGACCCGCCAGTGCCTCCGGTGAAAACCCGCCGAAGACGACCGAATGCACCGCGCCGATACGTGCGCAGGCCAGCATCGCATAGGCCGCTTCCGGGATCATCGGCATATAGATGGTAACGCGATCGCCCTTCTTGACTCCATGCTTCTTCAGCACGTTCGCCATGCGGCAGACCTGATCATAGAGCTGGTTATAGGTGATCTTCTTGTCGATATAGGGGTTGTCGCCTTCCCAGATGATCGCCGTGCGCTCACCATGGGTTTTCAGGTGGCGGTCAATGCAATTATAGGAAACGTTGGTCAGCCCGTCCTCGAACCACTTGATCGAAACCCGTCCCTTGAAGGACGTGTTCTTCACTTTCGTGTAGGGCTTGAACCAGTCGATCCGGCGGCCATGCTTGCCCCAGAACTTGTCCGGATCCTCGATGCTCTCCTCGTACCATTTTTCATATTTGTCCTTGTCGATGAGCGCTTTAGCCTTGGTGGACTTGAGAACCGGATAGACTTTTTCGGACATGTGATTCCTCCCTCACTTGCACCGTCGACCTGACATACGTCATCGGTGCGACATTTTGGCATTCATAGCAATTGGGGCGGAAGCGGCAATTAGACAAATGGCTGTGAGGGTCTGAAATGCGATCGACAAGGATCCTGTTTCAGAGAATTGCAATTCTGTCCTAATTCGATTATACGGCGATGAATTCCCGGAAATTGTGGTTGATACCCACGGCCCGCGACACCGGCGCGGACGGACAGAGGAACTATACCCATGGCTCAACAATTGCTTATGCCGAAGGCCACCGCAGTATGGCTTGTCGACAATACGGCCCTCTCCTTCGACCAGATCGCGCAGTTCTGCAAACTGCATCCGCTCGAGGTCAAGGCGATCGCCGATGGTGAAGCCGCTCAGGGTATCAAGGGCCTCGACCCGATCGCCACCGGCCAGCTTTCCCGCGACGAAATCGAGCGCGGCGAAAAGGACATCAATCACAAGCTGAAGCTTTCCGAGCCAAAAGTTCGCGTTCCGGAATCCAAGCGCCGCGGTCCGCGCTACACGCCAGTCTCCAAGCGTCAGGACCGTCCAAACGCCATTCTCTGGCTGGTTCGCAACCATCCGGAACTCAAGGACGCCCAGATCTCGCGTCTCGTCGGCACCACCAAGTCGACCATCGAACAGATCCGCGAGCGCACCCACTGGAACGCCGCAAACCTCGCCCCGATGGACCCGGTAACGCTTGGCCTCTGCTCGCAGATCGATCTGGACTTGGAAGTCGAGAAGGCTTCAAAGAACCGTCCGCTGCCGACCGCTGCGGAACTCGGCGCCTCCCTGCAGCCGGCCTCCGAGACCGAAAACCTCGGCTTCGGCGATTACCGCAATGAGCGTGAGGAAGAGAAGGAAATCGACGCAGACGCCGTCTTCGCCAAGCTTTCCTCGCTCAAGTCGACCCGCACCGAAGAGGATGACGAGGACGACCGCTTCTAAGCGTCGCCTTATCACAAAGAATTCAAAAGCCCCGGATCGTCTCCGGGGCTTTTCTTTTTGCTCTATTCGGCCGGTGCCACCGTACTCTTCTCTTCATGAGCGAAGCCGTTTTTCCAAAGCGTTTCCCGCACCACATCGAGCGTTCCCGGATCCTCGATCGTCGCCGGCATAGTCCATGGCATGTCGTCGGCAATCTTCTGCATCGTGCCGCGAAGTATCTTGCCTGATCGGGTCTTGGGCAGTTTCGGCACCACCATCACCGTCTTGAAAGCGGCAACCGGCCCGATCTCATTGCGGACCATGCCGGCCACCTCCGCAGCGATTTCGGAAGCTTCCCGTGAAACATGGTTCTTCAGCACCAGGAAACCGCAGGGGATCTGTCCCTTGACCTTGTCTTTGACGCCGATCACAGCACATTCGGCGACATCTGGATGTTTCGCGCAGACCTCCTCCATCGAGCCGGTCGAGAGCCTGTGCCCGGCGCAATTGATGATATCGTCCGTCCGCGCCATCACGAAGATATATCCATCATCATCCACCATGCCCGCATCAGCCGTCTTGTAGTAACCCGGAAATTCCTGCAGGCAGTTCTCCCTGAAACGGTCATCTGCATTCCAGAAAGTCGGTAGACAGCCCGGAGGGAGGGGGAGTTTCATGACGATATTGCCGAGCGTACCGTGCGGCACGGGCATACCGGCGTCATCGACCACATCGATTGCATATCCGGGCAGCACCCGCGTCGGCGAGCCCGGCTTGAACGGCATCAGGCCCAGCCCCACCGGATTTGCGACAACAGGCCAGCCGGTTTCCGTCTGCCACCAGTGATCGATCACCGGTACCTTCAGCTTTTGCTCAGCCCATTTGAGCGTCTCCGGGTCCAGGCGCTCGCCGGCAAGAAACAGAGCCCTCAACCCCAGCAGATCATGGTTTTCGACCAGTTCGCCCTCCGGATCGTCGCGCCGAATTGCTCGAAATGCCGTCGGTGCGGTGAAAAAGACTTTAACATCATGCTCAGCGACGACACGCCAGAATGTCCCGGCATCCGGTGTGCCAACCGGCTTCCCTTCAAAGATGACACTCGTATTGCCGTTCAGAAGCGGCGCGTAGACGATGTAGGAGTGGCCAACGACCCAGCCGATATCCGATGCAGCCCAGAACACCTCGCCGGATGAGACCCCGAAAACATTCGGCATCGTCCATAGCAGCGCCACCATATGCCCGCCATTGTCGCGCACCACGCCCTTTGGCTGCCCGGTCGTGCCGGATGTGTAGAGGATGTAAAGCGGGTCCGTGGCTTTTACAGGCACACAATCAACGTCACGTCCCCGCGCAGCCTCGACCATTTCGGCGAAATCGAATTCCCTCCGTCCGGCGTCGAGCGGAACAACGAGTTGAGGACGCTGTAGTATGAGGCAATGGTCAGGCTTCACCGCCGCCAGTTCGATCGCCTTGTCGACCAGCGGCTTGTAGGCAACCACCCGACCAGGCTCCAGGCCGCAACTGGCGGAAATGATCAGTTTCGCTTGCGAATCGTTCAGCCGTGCCGCCAGTTCCTGTGCCGCAAACCCGCCGAAAACGACGGAATGCACCGCGCCGAGACGGGCGCAGGCGAGCATGGAGAACACCGCTTCCGGCACCATCGGCATATAGATGACCACCCGGTCACCCTTGCCGATGCCGAGATCGACAAGCACTGCAGCAATCGCCTTCACCTCGGAAAGAACTTCAGCATAGGTAAAGCTTTTGCGCTCGCCGGTCATGGCGCTGTCGTAGATGAAGGCGGCCTGCTCACCACGTCCGGCTGCGACATGCCGATCGAGGCAATTGAAGCAGGTATTTGTCTCGGCCCCGACAAACCAGCGGCCATAGACACCCTCGTCTGGGTCAAAAATCCTGTCCGGTGGACTGAACCAGTCGATTGCTTTGGCGGCTTCCTCCCAGAATCCTTCCGGATTCTTTTGCCACGCGCCATAAACGTCGAAATAGCGGCTTTGCATATGCACCTCCCGTTACATGAGCCGAGCCTGATAGAAGCAATCTAGGCTGGTCGGGAGGTGCCGGAAACCCCGACGAAGGGGGTAGGCCTATCGCGCACCGAAAATGGCCGACCCCACACGGACGCTGGTTGCGCCGAACTCGACGGCCGTCTCGAAATCACCGGACATGCCCATCGAGAGTTTTTCGACGCCGCATTCCCTGGCGAGTTTTTCAAGCAGCGCGAAATGAGGGCCTGGATTTTCTTCCGCCGGCGGAATGCACATCAGGCCTTCGATGGAAAGCCCGAGATCCTTGCGGCAGAATTCGACAAAGGCTTTCGTTTCCTTCGGCGCAATACCCGCCTTCTGCGGTTCGAGCCCGGTATTGACCTGCACATAGAGTTTTGGCGTTTTGCCCTGCTTCGTCATCTCTTCCGCCAGCGCCCGGGCGATTTTCTCGCGATCGACCGTCTCGATCACGTCGAACAGCGCAATCGCGTCGGCAGCCTTGTTGGATTGCAGCGGTCCGATCAAATGCAGTTCGATACCGGCGGTCTCGGCTTTCAGCTCCGGCCATTTGCCCTGGCTTTCCTGCACCCGGTTTTCGCCGAACACACGCTGGCCTGCGGCAATCACGGGACGGATCGCGTCGGCATCGAAGGTTTTGGACACGGCGACCAGCGTCGCGGAACCTTCCGGACGTTTGGCATATTTCTCCGCCTTGGCGATCTTGCCCTTCACGTCCTGCAACCGTTCTTCGATGTCCATTGCCCGCATCCTTTTCCGCATTTCTTGTGGGATCAGCGATTAAAGCCCATATGAGGCTCTGCCAAGGGCATTCCGCATCAAAGTTTGACGCCCCGCAAGCCTCAAAAACTTGACGCTTGCGGCCATTCATGGTGAAGGTCTGCCCGTATCTTTTATCTTGATTTCCCGGAATATCATCCAGATGGCGACTGAACGTTACAACCCGCGCGATGCTGAACCCCGTTGGCAGCAGAAATGGAACGAGGCGAAGGTTTTCGAAACCGACAACGCCGACCCGCGGGAAAAATATTACGTCCTCGAGATGTTCCCTTATCCGTCCGGCCGCATCCACATGGGCCATGTGCGCAACTACGCGATGGGCGACGTGGTTGCCCGCTACAAGCGCGCCCGCGGTTTCAACGTTCTGCACCCGATGGGCTGGGACGCGTTCGGCATGCCGGCGGAAAACGCCGCACGGGATAACAAGACCCATCCGAAATCCTGGACCTACCAGAACATCGAATCGATGAAGAAGCAGCTGAAGGCCATGGGCCTTTCGCTGGACTGGTCCCGTGAATTCGCCACCTGCGACGTGGAATATTATCAGCAGCAGCAGCACCTCTTCCTCGACATGATGGAAAAGGGCCTGGTCTATCGCAAGCAGTCCAAGGTCAACTGGGATCCGGTCGACCAGACGGTTCTGGCCAACGAGCAGGTGATCGACGGCCGCGGCTGGCGATCCGGCGCGCTGGTGGAACAGCGAGAACTGGTCCAGTGGTTCTTCAAGATCACCGATTTCAGCCAGGACCTGCTGGATGAGCTGGATCATCTGGATCAGTGGCCTGAAAAGGTCCGCCTGATGCAAAAGAACTGGATCGGCCGTTCTGAAGGCATGGCCGTGCGCTGGGAAATCGTATCTTCGACCGCCCCTACCGGCGAAACCGAAGTCACCGTCTACACAACCCGCCCGGACACGTTGTTCGGCGCATCCTTCCTGGCGATTGCCGCCGACCATCCGCTGGCCAAGACCGCTGCGGGAAGGAATCCGGCTATCGAATCCTTCGCCGAAGAATGCCGCCGTCAAGGTACCTCTCTCGCAGCGCTCGAGACGGCCGAAAAGAAGGGCATCGACACCGGCATTCGCGTGAAACACCCGCTCGATCCTTCCTGGGAACTGCCGGTTTACGTCGCGAACTTCGTGTTGATGGAATACGGCACTGGCGCTATCTTCGGCTGCCCGTCGGGTGACCAGCGCGACCTGGATTTTGCCCGCAAATACGATCTCCCGGTCGTCCCGGTCGTCATGCCGGCCGATGGCGATGCCGCGAAGTTCGAAGTTGGCGAAACTGCTTATGTCGATGACGGCGTGATGATCAATTCGCGCTTCCTCGACGGCAAGACGACGGAAGAAGCCTTCCAGATCGTCGCGGACAAGCTGTCGCAGCAGGTGCTGGCAGATGCACCGCAAGGCGAGCGTAAGGTCAATTTCCGCCTGCGTGACTGGGGTATCTCCCGCCAGCGTTATTGGGGCTGCCCGATTCCGGTCATCCATTGCGAGGTATGCGGCGTAGTTCCTGTGCCGAAGAAGGACCTGCCGGTGCAATTGCCCGACGACGTAACCTTCGACCTGCCGGGCAACCCACTCGACCGTCACGCCACCTGGCGCCACGTCTCCTGCCCGCAATGCGGCCACGATGCCCGTCGCGAGACGGACACGATGGATACGTTCGTCGATTCCAGCTGGTATTTCACCCGTTTCACCGCGCCGTGGCTGAACGAGCCGACGGACCCGGCCGTCGCGAACCGCTGGCTGCCGGTCGATCAGTATATCGGCGGCATCGAGCACGCGATCCTGCACCTGCTCTATTCCCGCTTCTTCACCCGCGCGATGCGCGAAACGGGCCATGTCGCGGTCAAGGAGCCATTCAAGGGCCTCTTCACCCAGGGCATGGTCGTGCATGAAACCTACCGCCTGGGCGCAGAGGGCCAGAAGGGCGAATGGGTTTCCCCGGCCGATATCAAGATCGAAGAGAGCGACGGCAAGCGTACCGCCACGCTGCTGAAGAACGGCGAGGAAGTCACCATCGGCTCGATCGAGAAGATGTCGAAGTCGAAGAAGAACGTCGTTGATCCGGACGATATCATCGCCTCCTACGGCGCAGATACGGCCCGCTTCTTCGTTTTGTCCGACAGCCCGCCGGATCGCGACGTCATCTGGTCGGAAGCCGGTGTCGAAGGCGCACACCGCTTCACTCAGCGCCTGTGGCGTCTGATCTCGGAAGCCGCCGACAACCTGAAGACTGTTTCCCCGGCTCCTGCCAAGGAAGGTGACGGCTTGGCGATCTCGCAGCTCGCCCACAAGACGCTGCAGGCGGTTCAGGGTGATCTGGACAAGCTCTCCTTCAACAAGGCTGTGGCGCGCATCTATGAACTCGTAAACGCCCTTGCGGCGCCGCTGACAGATGTCGCTACCGGCAAGGGTGACGCGGCTTACCGCGCAGCCGTTCGCAACGCTGCGGAAATCCTGGTCCAGATCGTGGCGCCGATGACACCGCATCTGGCCGAGGAATGCTGGACGGTACTCGGCAATGGAGAAATGGTGTCGAAAACCGCCTGGCCGAACTTCGATCAGGCTCTGGTCGTCGAGAACGATGTAACACTACCCGTCCAGATCAACGGCAAGAAGCGTGGCGAATTGACAATCGCGCGCGACGCGGATCAAAGTACTGTCGAAGCTGCAGTTTTGGCGCTGGACGTGGTGAAAGCTGCGCTCGAAGGCCGCGCGCCGAAGAAGATCATCGTTGTCCCACAGAGGATCGTGAACATTGTTGCCTGACCGCTCATCTTTGCCACGTCGTAGCGCCCTCCTTCTGGGGCTGGCGCTCTGCGCTGGCCTGGCAGGCTGCCAGGTTCGGCCGCTTTATTCGGAGGCCGGTGGCACGGCCCCCAAGCTCGCATCCGTGGGCTTTTCCGAGCCGAAGAACCGCGTTGAGCAGGTCGTTCGCAACGAGTTGGTGTTCCTGGCTGCCGGCGGTGCCGGCGAGCCTCTGAATCCGGCTTATAATGTCACCCTGCATGTTTCCAGCACGGCATCGAACGTTCTCGACGATGACGGACTGGCGGAGGCCAGCGTTCCCGTTGCCGGCCGTGTCCAGGTAACCGGCTCCTACACGCTGACCCGTAGCGCCGACGGCCAGGTTCTCAAGCGCAGCGAACATTCCAGCGTTGCGCTGATCGACGTGTCTCGCCAGAGCTTCGCCAAACTGCGCGCCATCAGGGATGGTGAAAACCGCGCAGCACGCGAACTGGCAGAGTTCATCCGCGCGGATGTCGCGATCGTCCTTGCCAAAGAGCCGCCGCTGCAGCAACCCGCATGGCAGAAATAAAGTCGCACGAGTTCGAGCGCTTTATTGAAAAGGGCGCCGAGCTCTATCGCTTCTACGTCATCTACGGACCAGATCGCGGACTTGTATCGGAACGAGCAAACCTCATTGCCAAGCGCAGTGGAGTTTCACTCGATGATCCCTTCGCGCTACTGAAGCTCGACGTTTCCGACCTTCAAGGCGACCCTGGACGGCTTCTGGACGAAGTCAATGCAATGGGACTTTTCGGCGGCGAGAAGCTCATATGGCTGCGTGGCGTGAACAACGAAAAGCCTGTCCTGGATGCCGTCCAGACCATTCTGGGGCAGGGCGCGCCTGCCAATACGCTCCTCATCGAGGCAGGCGACCTGAAAAAGGGAAGCGGTCTCCGAAAGATTGTTGAGCCGTCCCGGGCTGTTGCCGTGATACCCTGCTACGCCGACGATGTCCGCGCACTCAACGCGCTTATCGATACCGAATTGGCAAGTGATTCACTGACGATCACCAGCGAAGCTCGGCGACAGCTGATTGACCAGCTGGGTGGTGATCGCGTGGCCTCGCGCAACGAGATCCGCAAGCTCGCGCTTTACTGCCGAGGAATGGGCAGGATCGAGGAACACCATGTCGATGAGATCATCGGGGATGCCAGCAGCGTGTCCGCAGACGACGCTGTAGATGCGATATTGACCGGCGACCTTCCGGCCTTTCATCGCGCATTCCAGAAGATCCTCACCTCGAAGACACCGCTATTCCTTATCCTGCAATCGTGCCTGAAGCAGTTTCAATTACTTGATGCGATGAAGATCGAGATGGAGGAGAAGCGAACGCCGGCCGGCCAGATTATGGCAACCCTCGGCCGCCATATCCATTTCAAGCGCAAACCTGTCTTTGAAAAGGCGCTCAGGGTCTGGAAGCCCGAAGCGGCGAGCCGCGAAGCCGCACGCATCCAGTCCGCCGTACTGATGTCCCGTCAAAGACAAAGCCTTGAGCCGAGCACTGTATTTCATGCTCTTCTAGGCGCCGCACTTCAAGCATCCAAGCAGTAAGAAGCTGCGCAAAAACAAAGCTTTGCGCAGCGTATACGGAAGACAACCCAGTTATCTCTGTGTGCCTCAGCGACGCTCCAGCAGGCGGCAGATTTCTTCAAGCTGCTCAAGAGTCTTGTAGGAGATCCTGATCTGACCCGGGCCACCCCTGTGGTTGATTTTCACCTCCAGCCCAAGGGAATCCGTCAACGTCCGCTCCAGGGCAACCGTATCCGAATCTTTTTCCGGCTTCGTCGCAGTCTGCGGTTCCGACTGCGAACGGATATCGTTCTGCGCCAGACGCTCTGCGTCACGTACAGACATGCCCTTTGCGACAACCGCCTTTGCAAGCGCCGTCGGGTCGGATGTCGGGATCAGCGCGCGGGCATGACCGGCAGAGAGCGTGCCGGATGACAGCATGTCTCGAACGGGCGAGGGCAGCTTCAGAAGACGCAGGCTGTTCGCCACATGGCTTCGGCTCTTGCCGATAATGTCGCCCAGATCGTTCTGCGTATATCCGTGCTCGGCGATAAGCTGCTCATAACCCAGCGCTTCTTCCAGCGGATTGAGATCGGACCGCTGAACGTTTTCAACGATTGCGATTTCGAGCGCGGTCCTGTCATCGACATTGCGCACGATAACCGGCACTTCCACCAGGCCGGCAAGCTGGGAAGCACGCCAGCGGCGTTCACCCGCGATGATCTCGAACTGGCCGTCTGGCAGCGTCCGCGTGACGATCGGCTGAACGATCCCGTGCTGACGGATCGAACTTGCCAGGTCCTGCAATTCGCTTTCGTCGAAATGACGGCGCGGGTTGCGCGGGTTGCGCGTGATGTTCTCGATCGGGACCATCCGGTCAGGACTGACATTGACCGGCGCATTGCCCGTCGGCATCGGCTGATCCATCTCGCCGATCAGCGCTGCCAGACCGCGCCCCAGGCGGCGCTTCGATACATCGTCGTTCATACGCTTTACCCTATCTACTAAGTCTATGCTGCGACTTTGCGCATTCTCTCGCGCTGGATAACTTCCGAGGCGAGCTGCAGATATGCCTGACTGCCTGCGCATTTCAGATCATAAAGGATAGCGGGCTTACCATATGACGGTGCCTCCGACACGCGAACATTGCGAGGGATCAGCGTCTGATAGACCTTTTCTCCAAGATAGGTGCGGACATCGTTGACAACCTGCTGTGCGAGATTGTTGCGGGCATCGAACATTGTCAAAACGATACCCTGAATATCGAGCCCCGGATTGACGGTACGACGAACCTGATCAACGGTCTCAAGCAACTGACTCAAGCCTTCAAGCGCGAAAAATTCGCACTGCAGAGGAACAAGGACTGAATCCGCCGCAGCCATCGCGTTCATCGTCAACAGATTGAACGAAGGAGGGCAATCAAGCAGAATGTAATTGAATTTTTCTGCACCACTTGAAACCAGAGCTTTTTTCAGTCGGAACGCCCGATCCTGCGCCTGGGAAATTTCCATCTCAAAGCCAAGCAAGTCCATCGTCGACGGTACAATCGACAGGTTGGGAACGGCAGTCTCAACCGCAGCTTCACCAACCGAGGCCTCCCCGACAAGAATATCGTAGGACGACACCTTGCGGTCACGGCGATCGATGCCGAGGCCAGTACTTGCATTCCCCTGGGGATCCAAATCAACAATCAGAACGTTCTGGCCGATAGCGGCCAGTGCAGTTGCAAGATTTATGGCCGTCGTCGTTTTACCGACGCCGCCTTTTTGATTTGCAATTGTGATGATCCGACGCTTATCAAACATCTAGCACCCGCTTTACGGTTATGTCCGCTGCAGATTGCCGATCTCTAGGATAACCGAATCCGCTTGGATTGAACTCTGGTGTTTTACCAAATCAAAGCGCCACCTACCATGTGCTTTCTTCAATTCGGATTCATAATCTCGACCTTTATGGAAGAAAGCTGTTGATGGCCTGCCGAGAAGCCATGGCGAAGCATATCCCAAAAGCTTGTCGAGGTCAGCCAGCGCACGAGCGGAAACGAAATCACATTGAGGAATAAGTGTGGGAGCGTCTTCGATACGTACCGAATGAATAGTGCCCCTGGCCCCGGTTGAAGCCAGAGCGACGCGCAAGAACGCCGCCTTTTTCTGGTTGCTTTCAACAAGATGCACCCAGCCATCCTGATGCTCGGACAACAGAATGGCGGTGATAATACCTGGAAATCCGCCACCTGAACCGAGATCGACCCATGTTCCCACTCTATCAGCCAGCCTGAATATTTGCGCACTATCGGCTATATGACGCTGCCACATATCCTCTTGCGTCGAAGGAGCGACAAGACTGATTGTCTTGGCCCATTTTTGAAACAAATCGGCAAATTGCTGAAGCCGATCTTGCGTTTCACGTGAAACACCGGAAATCAAGATGCCTGCCTCATATTTCTTTCTGCTTTCCTCACCAATGCCAGAAGCAACGTAACAGCCGCTGGCGTCATTCCTTCGATCTTTGCCGCCTGCGCTATGGTACGAGGCTGAGCACGGCTTAGCTTCAATTTCAGCTCGTTGGAAAGACCTGATACAGTGTCAAAATCGAAATGATCAGGGATTGCCAGTGCCTCGTCTCGTTGGGCAGAGCGTATATCATTCGCCTGTCGTTCCATATAGACGGCATAACCCGCTTCAATCTCGAGAGCTTCGGCAACCTTGGGCGACAGTCCTGACAGCTTTCCCCATATACGCGCCAGGCGGGCAATTTCCATATCGGGATGGGACAATATCTCATAAGCGCTTCGGCGCTGACCATCCTTGTTAAGATGCAATCCATGTTGCGCAGCCTCATTCGGCGTGAGGCTGAGCGAACGAAGCTGATCCCGCCCGGAATTGAGCGCCTCTACATAGGTCGAGAACCTCTCCGCCCGATCCCTGCCAACTAGGCCAAGTTCAATTCCGAGGCCTGTCAGACGCAATTCGGCATTATCCGCGCGAAGCGAAAGTCGGAACTCGGCTCTTGAGGTAAACATGCGGTATGGTTCGGTCACGCCACGATTGATGAGATCGTCGATCATCACGCCGATATAGGAATCAGTCCGGCTGAAAATATGCGGTTCACTCCCTTGAGAACGTCTCGCCGCATTCAGTCCACCGACAAGACCCTGGGCGCCGGCTTCTTCATAACCCGTCGTGCCATTGATCTGCCCGACCAGAAACAGGCCCTTCACCGACTTCGTTTCAAGCCATGGCTGCAGCTCTCTCGGATCTATATGGTCGTATTCTATCGCATAGGCCGGGTGCAGGATCGTCACTTGTTCCAGCCCAGGAATGGTGCGTACGAAAGCTTCCTGGATATCCTCAGGCAATGAGGTCGAAATGCCGTTTGGATAAACCGTAAAATCGTCGAGACCTTCCGGCTCGAGGAAGATCTGGTGGCCATCGCGTTCCCCAAATCGGACGATCTTATCCTCAATCGAAGGGCAGTAACGCGGGCCGACGCCTTCGATCTGCCCGGAATACATAGCCGACAAATGGATATTATCGGCAATGATTCTATGGGTCTTAGGTGTCGTTCTGGTGACGCCACATGCGATCTGGGGATTGGTGATCCGGTCGGTCATGAAAGAGAATGGCGTCGGAACATCGTCAGCTTCCTGACGATCAATCGACGCCCAATCGATCGTGCGTCCATCAAGCCGGGCAGGGGTTCCGGTTTTCAAGCGACCAAGTGCAAATCCTTGTCGCTTCAATGTCTCCGAAAGACCAACCGACGGCGCCTCTCCGGTACGACCGGCCGGGATCTTCTTCTGACCGATATGGATCAACCCCCGCAGGAAGGTACCTGTGGCAAGGACAACTGAAGCGCAGGAAATACGACGCCCGTCCGCAAGCAGAAGAGTTTTTACAGCACCATCCTGTCCTATCTCGATATCGAATGCGTCTCCTTCGACGACAGTTAGATTGGCATGATTTTCGATTTCGCGCTGCATCGCCTCGCGATAAAGCCGGCGGTCAGCTTGTGTGCGCGGTCCTCGTACAGCCGGGCCCTTCTTGCGGTTGAGAAGACGAAACTGGATGCCTGCAGCGTCCGCAACGCGTCCCATCAATCCATCAAGCGCATCGATTTCGCGAACGAGATGACCTTTGCCCAATCCGCCAATCGCGGGGTTGCAGGACATGACACCGATCGTTTCGCGCTTGTGTGTTACCAGTGCAACGGAGGCTCCAACGCGGGCAGCTGCACTTGCAGCTTCGCATCCGGCATGCCCGCCACCAACGACGACCACATCAAAGGTCAGTTCAGCCATGGAAGCCTCTATGTTTCACGTGAATCATTTGCCAATGCAGAATTTCGAGAAGATCACATCGAGGAGATCTTCGACATCGACGCGACCGGTAATCCTGCCGAGCTCATCTCCTGCCGCCCGCAACGCATCGGCCTTTAACTCAAGTCGAGGCTCGTCTAATGCATTTTCGACGAATTTGGAAGCCAAGGCAATATGTTCGCGATGCCTGTCATTGCTCGCCGGCAGCCCGCCATTCCAGCTGTCTCGTGCCTTATCCACGATAGCGCGATGGATTTCGTCCAGGCCTTCACCGGTTACAGACGAAATACGTACTGCCTCGACTTTATCCCTCTTGGAGAGATCCGCTTTCGTTTCCACTTCGAGATATGGAACACCGTAATCTTTGTACACGATATCTGTAGGGGATCCCGCTTCCTTGAGATACAGGATCATATCTGCCGACCGAGCGGCCGACTTGGCACGTTCGATACCTTCGCGCTCGACGACGTCCTCTGCTTCTCTAATACCCGCCGTGTCGTAAAGTCGAACCAGATAACCTTCCATGTCCAGCTCTACCGTCAGCACATCGCGCGTGGTCCCCGCTATATCGGTCACGATTGCGACCTCGCGTTTTGCCATCGCGTTCAGCAGGCTGGACTTGCCAGCATTCGGAGCCCCGATAATCGCTACCTTGAACCCATTGCGAATAATCTCGGCGGATCTCGCCGAGACGGACGCAACGGACATCTCAGCCACGAGCGCGGCGAGATCACCGCCTATCATATCCGCAACAGAGCCCGGTACATCGTCCTCGTCCGCGAAGTCGAGTTCCGCCTCGATCATCGCTCTCGCATGGGTCAGACGTTCCGCCCACCCACCATATTTGGCTGATAGGGCACCCATTCCGGTCTGAAGCGCCAGTTTTCTTTGCATCTCCGTTTCAGCGGATACCAGATCGGACAAGCCTTCGACTTCTACCAGGTCGAGCCGCCCGTGTTCAAAAGCGCGGCGGGCAAATTCACCGGCTTCGGCAGACCGCAAACCCAGTTCCTTCAGTGTCCCCGCAACAGCGTTTACTACCGCACGGCTTCCATGAACCTGCAATTCGGCACAATCCTCGCCGGTAAAGGAGTGCGGCGCTTCAAAATATAGGACCAGGCCCTGATCGAGCATCTCACCGTTTCGGTTGCGAATCGTTCGGAGGCTTGCCTGTCGGGGCAGAGGGGCCGAGCCGGCAATCTCGTTGATTACTGCTTTCGTCGCCGGACCACTTATGCGTATGACAGCAACGCCGGCCGGTGGCTGACCGCTGGAAAGCGCGAAGATTGTTGCCTGTGTCATGTCTTCGTTCCAATCCACAAAAGACAAAGGCGCCCGATGTCGGGCGCCTGCAAATTCGTCGAAGAATCCGGCTAAGGATTACGTATTCATTGAATCGAAGAAGTCCGCATTGTTCTTCGTCTGCTTCAGCTTGTCGATCAGGAACTCGATCGCATCGGTGGTTCCCATCGGAGCAAGGATACGGCGAAGAACGAAGATCTTCTGCAGATCCTGACGTGGGACGAGCAGGTCTTCCTTACGCGTACCGGACTTGAGAATATCCATGGCCGGGAAGATACGCTTGTCGGCAACTTTGCGGTCAAGCACGATTTCCGAGTTACCGGTACCCTTGAATTCTTCGAAGATGACTTCATCCATGCGGCTGCCTGTATCGATAAGCGCGGTCGCGATGATCGTCAGCGAACCGCCTTCCTCGATATTACGGGCTGCACCAAAGAAGCGCTTCGGCCGCTGCAGCGCGTTTGCATCCACACCACCGGTCAGAACCTTGCCGGAAGACGGGACGACCGTGTTGTAGGCGCGGCCGAGACGGGTGATGGAATCGAGCAGAATGACGACGTCACGACCATGTTCGACCAGGCGCTTGGCCTTTTCGATGACCATTTCAGCGACCTGCACGTGGCGAACTGCCGGTTCGTCGAAGGTCGAGGAAACGACTTCGCCCTTCACCGAGCGCTGCATGTCCGTCACCTCTTCCGGACGTTCGTCGATGAGAAGAACGATCAGATAGCATTCCGGATGATTGGCGGTAATCGAATGGGCAATGTTCTGCAGAAGAACCGTCTTACCGGTACGCGGCGGCGCAACGATCAGGCCACGCTGGCCCTTGCCGAGCGGTGCGACGAGATCGATGACGCGCGCTGAATTATCCTTCGACGTCGGGATATCGAGTTCCATCTTGAACCGCTCATTCGGATAAAGCGGCGTCAGGTTGTCGAAGTGAACCTTGTGACGGATCTTTTCAGGATCGTCGAAATTGATCGTGTTGACTTTAAGCAGCGCGAAATAGCGTTCGCCTTCCTTCGGGCCGCGGATCGGTCCTTCAACGGTATCGCCCGTCTTCAGGGAAAACCGGCGGATCTGCGATGGCGAAATGTAGATATCGTCCGGACCAGGCAGATAGTTCGCATTGGCGGAACGCAGGAAGCCAAAACCGTCCTGAAGAACCTCGACAACGCCTTCACCGATGATTTCAACATCCTGGCTGGCAAGAACCTTGAGAATTGCAAACATCAACTCCTGCTTGCGCATCGTGCTGGCATTTTCGACCTCCAGCGACTCTGCGAAGGTCAGCAAATCAGTCGGAGACTTGCTCTTAAGTTCTTGAAGCTTCATTTCAGCCATGAAGAGGGGACCACTTGAGAAAATATAAGGGAATTGGGCGTGTCGGTGGAATTCGCTTCCGCGGATGAGATCCGGGGACAACGTCGGTTACACGCATGCCACGAGATGGAGGTGTTGCGAAAATAGCGATTCCCTCCGCGTGCCGCAAGAGGCTTATTCAGAAAAAGGCAAGCCCTTTCTCAGAACGGCTTTACGATAACGAGGATTACGATCGCAATCATCAGGACGGTCGGCACTTCATTCCATATCCGCCAATGCCTTGCGGCACGTCTGGGCTTGTCTGCAGCAAAATCGCGAACGGCGCGACCAAACAGCACATGAACCCAGGTAAGCGCCACGACCATGGCAATCTTTCCGTGAAGCCAGCCACCCTGAAATCCGTAAACGTCCCAGGCAAGATAAAGCCCCAGCATCCAGCTTACCATCATCGCCGGATTCATGATGACCTTCAGCAACCGCCTTTCCATCATCTTGAAAGTTTCCGATCGCTCGGAACCGATCGGTGCATCCGTGTGATAGATGAACAGCCGCGGCAGGTAGAGAAGCCCTGCCATCCATGACATCACGGCGATGACATGAAATGCCTTCACATACAGGATGAAATCATCCGGCCGTAAAACGTAGGTCAGGCCCAGGATCAGGAGAAATATCGCAAGTGCGATGAAGGCACGCGTCTTGGCCTTGCCGCCCGCACCTTCGTTTCCGGTTTCCTCGCAGTGCGGCGCCATCAACCCAGCCCTCTGACGCGATTGACCAGTTTCGCGACATTGTCCGGATCAGCTTCCGGCGTGATGCCGTGGCCGAGATTAAAGATCAGCGGCCCATTTCCCAGAACCTGCAGTATCGCGTCGATACCGTCGTCAAGTGATTGGCCGCCGGCCACGACCCGCATCGGATCAAGATTACCCTGGACAGGCCCATCTTTCTGCAGTTCCGCCGCAAACGACAGCGGCACGCTCCAGTCCAGCCCGATCGCATCTGCCCCGGTCTTTTGCCGGTATTGGCGCAGGTTCATTCCGGCGCCCTTGGCAAAGGCGATGATGCGTGCATTCGGCCGCTTGCTGCGCACGATCTCGATCATCCGTGCAACCGGCTTCACCGCAAAGGCTTCGAATTCCGCTTCGCCGAGAACACCGGCCCATGAATCGAAGATCTGCACCGCATCCGCACCGGCATCGATCTGGGCAATCAGATATTCGGCGGAAATTTCTGCAAGAAATGCCAGCAGATGTTCAAGCGCCTGCCGGTTGCGATAACCGAAGAGACGGGCAGGGGCCTGATCGGGCGTGCCGTGGCCGGCAATCATGTAGGTCGCAACGGTCCAGGGAGCACCGCAGAAGCCGAGAAGGGCAGTTTCCGAAGGCAATTCCTGCCTCAGCCGCTTTACTGTCTCCAGGACCGGAGACAGATGCGCCAGAGTGCCATCCGCTTTAAGCGAATAGATGCTGGCCTCATCGATCGGATCCATCTGCGGCCCTTCGCCGGGCGTGAACCGCACGTTCCTGTCCAGAGCATCGGGAATGACCAGGATGTCGGAAAAGAGAATGGCCGCATCGAACGAATAACGCCTGATCGGCTGGAGCGTGACCTCGACAGCCAGATCAGGCGTGTAACAGAGATCGAGGAACCCACCTGCCTTCTGCCGCGTTGAACGATACTCGGGAAGATAACGTCCAGCCTGTCTCATAAGCCAGAGCGGAGGGGGCGTCACTGTTTTCCCCTCCAACACGTCGACGATCTTCCTTTTCACCGGCACCAGCATTTATCCCTTATAAAAAGAATCCAATTTCTATTGGTTTCTATTTCTTAGAGTCGGTGTGTATCAAGGATTAAAGTCAAACCCCAGATTAACCGAAATTTTGCCAATATCCGCCGAGCGAAAAAAAAAGCATTTCTCGGAATTTTTGAATTCTGGGAAAAATCATAAATTCAATAAAAGATTCAATAATATGACCGGCGTGGTGGGTAGTTTTTATCTGTAGACAACATGTGGATAAGTTTGGCAGATATGACAATTGTCCACGCAAATCACATCCTCGCGTTCCATCAATCCAACTGATCGCAGATTGTGGAAAAAGTGGCGGTTTTCCCGAGGCCTGTCCCTCCCGCCTCTGAACATGGTCGCCTGTCCCAAGTTATCAACATACGGTAGAGAATAACGTGGAGAACCGGAAAAACTTCTTCCACTTGCATTTGGTTTCTGACTCCACCGGCGAGACTCTGATCTCTGCCGGACGGGCTGTCGCAGCCCAATTCCAGAACAGCTATGCGCTTGAGCACGTCTATCCGCTGATTAGGAACCGCAAACAGCTGGTGGCAGTGCTTGACGCTGTCGATGCGGAACCTGGTATCGTCCTCTATACGATCGTAGACCAGGATCTGGCATCGCTGATCGACCTTCGCTGCCGCGAAATGGGCGTTCCTTCCGTGAATGTGCTGGAGCCGGTTCTAGCTGTTTTCCAGACCTATCTGGGTGCGCCGTCGCGTCGTCGTGTTGGAGCGCAGCATGCTTTGAACGAGGAATATTTTGCCAGGATCGAGGCGCTGAACTTCACCATGGACCACGACGACGGCCAGATGCCCGAGACCTATGATGAAGCTGACGTTGTCCTGATCGGCATCAGCCGAACCTCCAAGACGCCGACCAGCATCTATCTGGCAAATCGCGGGATCAAGACGGCAAACATTCCGATTGTGCCGGGAGTCGAGTTGCCGGACGCTCTTTATAGTGCCACTCGTCCGTTGATCGTTGGCCTGATCGCCACCACCGACCGGATCTCTCAGATCCGTGAAAACCGGGAACTCGGCAATTCTCAGGGGCTTGATCGGAACACCTACACGGATCGCGCCAGCATCAATGAAGAGCTTAAATATGCCCGGGCCCTTTGCGGGCGAAACAATTGGCCGATTATCGATGTTTCCCGCCGTTCGATCGAGGAGACTGCCGCGGCGATTCTTGCCCTGCGACCGAGGCTCAGGTAATCCCGAACTGTTTTTCGCCCGAACTGTTTGTCGGAGATGATACCTGAAGTGACACTTGTCCTTGCCTCCTCAAGTCCCTTTCGCCGAATGCTGCTCGAAAATGCCGGCCTGACATTCGAATCGCGCGCCGCCGATATCGATGAACGACAGATAGAGGCCTCTGAAAAACACACTGGCCCCGAAGTTGTTGCCGGGATCTTGGCCAGGGCGAAGGCGCAGGATGTATCGCGTTATTTTCCTGATGCGCTCGTAATCGGCTCCGACCAAACGATGTCGCTTGGAGATCGCGTCTATCACAAGGCAAGGAGCCGCGCCGAGGCCCGCGATAACCTGCTCTCCCTCTCAGATCGGACCCACAGGCTTAACAGTGCTGTGGCCATTGTAAAAAACGGAACTCTGGTCTGGGAGCATGTTGCCTATGCCGAGCTGACAGTCCGCGAACTGACCGAGGGGTATGTCGATCGGTATCTCGATAGAATTGGCGACAAGGCATTCTCGAGTGTCGGCGGCTACCAGCTGGAAGGAGAGGGCATCCATCTCTTTTCCGCCATTCAGGGTGACTATTTCACCATTCTCGGCCTCCCCATGCTTCCGCTTCTTGAAGAACTCCGTCGCCTGGGAGCGATTGATGGCTGATAGACGCGAAAATTCACCGCCTGCTGCATTTGTGACCGGCTGGCCGATCAAGCACTCCCGCTCTCCAATCATTCATAGGCACTGGCTGAAACAATACGGCTTGCCGGGCAGCTATGATGCGGTCGCTGTTTCCGAAAAGGATTTCGCCGCTTTTATAGAGGGGGTGAAAAACGGTAGCCTGGGCTTCTCCGGCGGCAATGTCACGATCCCGCACAAGGAAACGGCTTTCGCTCTCAGCGACCGGCCGGATGAGCTGGCGAAGGAACTCGGTGCAGCCAATACGCTCTGGCTGCAGGACGGTCAGCTTCATGCGACGAATACGGATGGATACGGTTTTGCAGCCAATCTCGACGGGCATCATCCGGGCTGGGACAAGGTCGATCGCGCCGTTATTCTCGGTGCGGGCGGCGCAAGCCGTGCCGTCGTTCAGGCTGTCCGTGATCGTGGCATCAACGAAATCCACATCGTCAATCGTACCATGTCACGTGCGAAGGAGCTTGCCGATCGCTTCGGTCCGAAAATTCATGCGCATGGATTACCCGCCCTAGAAGAGGTCATGGCCGGTGCCGGCTTGTTTGTGAACACGACATCGCTTGGCATGGATGGAGCAGAATCCGTTTCCTTCGACTTTTCGGGTCTGAAGTCAGGTGCAATGGTGACGGATATCGTTTACGTCCCGCTTGAAACGCCTATTCTTCGGCAGGCACGCGAGCAGGGTTATCCGACGACCGATGGATTGGGGATGCTGCTGCATCAGGCGGTGCCCGGCTTCGAACGATGGTTTGGTCATCGCCCGGTGGTCGACAGGGTTCTGCGACAACTCATCATTCAGGATATTCAGGCGGCGGCATGATTGTTATCGGATTGACCGGATCGATCGGCATGGGAAAGACGACCACTGCCGGCATGTTCAGGGATGCGGGTATCCCGGTCAACGATTCCGATGCTGTCGTGCATGACCTTTATAGAACCGACGCAGTTAAACCGGTAGGCGAAGCGTTTCCCGGCTCAATTCGTGAAGGCGCCATCGACAGGGTGGAACTGGCCCGGCAACTTTCACTCGATCCCGGTAGTTTTAGCCGGCTTGAAGCAGTTGTGCACCCGCTGGTGAGAGACAGGGAAAAGCAGTTTCTCGAAAGGCAGAGATTGGCAGGCGCTGATCTCGTCCTCCTCGACATTCCTCTGCTTTTCGAAACCGGCGCTGAGAAACGCGTCGATGTGGTTGTGGTCGCGACCTGTGATCCACAGATACAGCGGCAGCGCGTTCTTGCCAGACCAGGCATGACGGAAGAAAAGTTCAAGCTCATCCTGAACCGTCAGCTGCCTGATTCGCAGAAACGCGATCGTGCGGATTTTCTGGTCGATACGGGCTGCGGCCTCGACCAGGCAAAAAAGCGAGTAGAGCAGATCATCAATCTTCTACGGTCGGGCATACGGAGTGAAAAACATGCGTGACATCATTTTCGATACGGAAACGACCGGGCTTGAATCCAAGCAGGATCGCATCATCGAAATCGGTGGTGTCGAGCTGATCAACAATTTCCCGAGCGGAAAGACGATCCACATCTTCATCAATCCGGGTGATCGTAAGGTTCATACCGATGCTTTGGCTGTCCATGGCATCACGGACGAGTTCTTGAAAGACAAGCCGAGCTTCGCTGAAGTCGCCCAGCAGATCGTGGACTTTTTCGAAGGGGCACGATGGATCGCCCATAACGCCAACTTCGATATGGGTTTCATCAACGCGGAATTCGAGCGGATAGGTCTGCCTCCTGTACCTTCCGATCAGGTTGTCGATACGCTGGCCATGGCGCGTCGGAAACACCCGATGGGTCCGAACTCGCTCGACGCCCTTTGCCGTCGTTACGGGATCGACAACACCCACCGTACAAAACACGGCGCATTGCTGGACTCCGAACTACTGGCCGAAGTCTATATCGAAATGAATGGTGGCCGACAGGCCGCCTTGGGACTGGTCGGCTCAGATCAGGTGGTAGAAGTCGCCGAGGCTGAAGAGACGGTAGTCATCACGGACCAGGTGCGCCCGCGCGCACTTGTGAACCGGTTGAGCGCACAGGATTTGGAGCATCATGCATCAATGATCGCCTCTATGAAAGGCAAGGCGATCTGGCTAAAATATCGTCAGGAATAGGGTCGTTCCAGCAAAGCGCAAAACGGTCTTGTGTCTGGAACTGCGTGAGACGCAGCGATAGTGCAATAAAAAAGCCCGGAACTTCCGGGCTTTTCCGATTTTTGTCTGATCAGCTGTTGAGCGGCTGAACCTTGGCGCGGGCCTGTTCTTCGGCCATGCGCTGCGAAAACATCTGGGCAAAATCGATTGGATCGATCATCAGCGGCGGGAAACCGCCATTGCGGGTCACATCTGCGATGATCTGACGCGCGAACGGGAACAGCAGGCGCGGGCATTCGATGAACAGAACCGGCAGCATGTGTTCCTGCGGAAAACCGGTGATGCGGAAGACGCCGCCATAAACCAATTCGGCTGCGAACACGACCTTGTCGCCTTCCTTGGCTTCGGCGTTCAGCGAAAGAACGACGTCGAAATCGGTATCCGACAGCGGGTTGGCGTTGACGTTCACGCCGATATTGATGGCCGGCGCGTTGTCACGCGCCTGAAGCGACCGGGGTGCACCTGGATTTTCGAAGGAAAGGTCCTTGGTGTACTGGGCAAGAATGTTGAGCGAAGGGCTCGCCGACTGCGTGTTTTCGTCTGCCATGGGATATCCTCAGGACTGATGCGTTGAGGCCGCATAACATCTAGGCATTTTGCTTACAACCCGTTGCGGCTCTGGCTTATGGTCACGGATCGCGGTCAATGCCTTTTGACCACGGAGAAGATGGGTTCGGATCCGTGTTCCGATGAAAATCCTCTTCCTCGAGATCGACGACCTTGCCGGCTGCATTCGGATTTTCGCGCGCGCCGCCGGCCGGATGGCTGAAACCGCCACGGCTGCTGCGGGGGCCGACCACCACGACACGCTTTCCGATCGCCGACCAGAGAAGCCGCCGCACGAACGGAATGAACAGTGCGATGCCGATAATGTCAGTGACGAAGCCGGGCAGAAGCAGAAGGATGCCGGCAACGACGATCATCGCCCCGTCGATAACGGAACTTGCCGGGATTTGCCCCTGCTGGCTTTGCTCCGAAAGCTTCTTCAAAAGATGCAGGCCCTGTTGCCGCATCATGAAGGCGCCGAGCAATCCGGTACCGATGACGAGGCCAAGTGTCCACCACAGGCCGAGCGCACGCCCGACCACGACAAATCCGGCGATTTCGGCCAAAGGCCAGGCAAGCAGCACGCTAAGAGCAATAAATGGGCGCATGATCCATTGAATGTTGTACGAGGTCGTTTCGAAGGCTCACACCTTCGCTATTTGAAGATGGCTTAATGCAGACTATATGATGATGTGAATTCAACTTTTAAACGGTAATTGCGGGTTAATATGGGTTCCAACGACTTCATTACACTCTTTTTCCTTGTTGCGGCGGTCCTGATTTTCCTGCAACTGCGCAGTGTGCTCGGCCGCCGGACGGGAAACGAGAAGCCGCCGGAGACATATGTCTCGCGCGAAGCGCTTAAAACCCCTGCCGCTGCGGATGACGGTAAGGTCGTAACTTTGCCGCGTCGCGACGCCGGCGAAGAGGATCAGCGTCTGGCGGAGGTCGATGCTCTCGTAAAGCCCGGCAGCGAGTTGAACGAGTCGCTGAAGTCGCTGATAAGGGCCGATGCGTCCTTCCAGCCGAAGGAATTCCTAAACGGCGCTAAGATGGCCTATGAGATGATCGTCATGGCGTTTGCCGATGGCGACCGGAAGACCCTGAAGGGCCTTCTCTCTAAGGAAGTCTTTGAAGGTTTCGATTCCGCTATCCGGGAACGCGAGGCCCGTGGCGAAGTGGTGAAGTCCACTTTCGTCGGCATCGACAAGGCGGCCTTCACCCAAGCCGCTCTCAAGCAGTCGGAAGCTCAGGTCACGGTTCGCATCGTCAGCCAGCTGATTTCGGCTACCTTCGACAAGGAAGGCAAGCTAATCGACGGTGACCAGGAGGCCGTTGCCGAAGTGACCGATATCTGGACCTTTGCAAGGGATGTCCGCTCCAAGGATCCGAACTGGAAACTGATCGCGACCGAATCCGAACAATGAGCCCGACTTCGCCAGGATACCGCCTGTCTTCCGTATCCTTCGGCGACCTTCCCGGTTGGGAAAGGGACGATCCCCGCGCCTTGTTTGATGCGATGGCGCGGTGTCTTACCCATATTCGCGACGTGAAGCCCTATCGGACCGGCGTTCTTGGCCTCACCGCCGATGACTTGATGCCGCTTCTGGCTGCAGCTGGCATACTATCGTCTGATATGACGCAAGCGCAGGCGCGCGCGTTTTTCGAAGAGAGTTGCATTCCCTTCCGTATCGAGCGCGATGACGCCCAGCCGGGTCTGGTGACCGCCTTTTACGAGCCGGAAGTCGATGTCTCGGCAAAAACAGACGAGACGTTCGCCCATCCCTTCTTTTTCCGTCCTGACGATCTCATCGATCTTGACGAAACCAACCGCCCTACCGAAATGGACTCCGGCTACATGTTCGGTCATGCGACTGCTTCCGGTGTGACCGAATATCCGGATCGTAAGGAAATCGATCGAGGTTTTCTCGCCGGGCGCGGCCTTGAAATTGCTTGGGCACGGTCGAAGGTTGACGTCTTTTTCGCCCATGTCCAGGGCGCAGCCCGCCTTCGTTATCCGGATGGCGACATTCGCCGTATCACCTATGCCGCAAAGGCTGGTCATCCATTTTCTCCGATCGGAAAGCTCCTGATCGATCTCGGGGAAATCCCGCGCGAAAAAATCTCGATGCAGAGCATCCGTAAATGGCTAGCCGAGAATCCGGCTAAGGTTGATGAAATCCTTTGGCATAACCGGTCCTATATCTTCTTCCGCGATGCCGATGTTTCCGACGACACACTCGGTCCCGTCGCCGCGGCCAAGGTGCCGCTCATCGCCGGGCGCTCCCTTGCTGTGGATCGTATAATCCATACATTCGGTTATCCCTTCTTCATTCATGCTCCGACGCTGCTTCATCTCGATGACGGTCAACCCTTTGCCAGGCTGATGCTGGCACTCGATACCGGATCGGCTATTGTCGGCCCAAGCCGCGGCGATATCTTTACTGGTTCAGGTTATGAAGCGGGAGAACGCGCCGGAACTGTCAGGAACGAAGCCGATTTCTATATCCTGATTCCCAAGGCGGCGGCTGGCAGGTTTGGAGCATGAACGGCGGACGTAAACTCAAATCCGAGGAACGGATACTGTGGGGCAAGGTGGCAAAATCCACCCGCGCCTTCAAGGAGCGCTGGACCGATCTTGCCGCCTTCGAGGCCGAAGAAGTCGCCCACGCGGCAGAGGTCGAGAAATCGAAACCCGCATCGCCTCGAGAAGTGCCGGAACAGCTGGCAGAACAGGTTCGCACCGCTAAGAAGCCGGCCGGCTATCACTATCCGCTCGAAAAGCCGACGAAGAAAAAACTCGCCAAAGGAAGGCTTGCGATCGAGGCGCGCCTCGATCTCCACGGCCTTTTCCAGGGTGAGGCGCATGACCTTTTGCTCGATTTCATCTATCGGGCGCATGAACGGGGCTTGCGCCATGTTCTCGTCATCACTGGCAAGGGCAGTTCGATGGGCAGTGAAGGCGCCCTTCGCCGCGCAGTCCCGCTCTGGTTCTCCAAGGCCGAGTTTCGTTTCCTGATTTCGTCCTATGAATGGGCAGCCCGCCATCACGGCGGCGACGGTGCCCTTTATGTAAGGCTTACGCGTGCAGAAAGGCCGGACCGTTGACGCCGTTCGGCCAGGCGATGCGCGAACTGCGCCAGCGCAGGGGCGTTACCCAGCGCGCCCTGGCGCAGGCCATAGGCGTCACGCCAGCCTATCTTTCCGCGCTCGAACATGGCCATCGCGGCCGCCCGACCTTCGAGCTTTTGCAGCGTATTGCCGGCTATTTCAACATCATCTGGGACGAGGCGGACGATCTCTTCCGCCTGGCGGATGCATCCGATCCCAGGGTTGTTATCGATACCGCAGGCCTGCCGCCGGAATACACGCTTCTGGCCAATCAGCTGTCGAAACGGATTAGCACTTTGACGCCAGAGATGGTAGAAGAGATCAACAGGCTCTTGAAGAGCCCGCAATAGTCATTTTTCTCGGGAAGAACCACGGCTTTCCCGCCATAATGGTGTGCTCAACCTTTAGAAGCCGCCCGCGATTTCCTATATTGAAAACGGAAAAAGCGGTGATTCGCGCGTCACCGAGAAGAACCAACTGGAAGAAGCTGAATGACCGATCTACCCGCCAGCGAAAATGGTGCGAGTGCAGAATATGGTGCCGATTCGATCAAAGTGCTGAAGGGCCTAGATGCCGTTCGCAAGCGCCCCGGCATGTATATCGGTGATACGGATGACGGCTCCGGTCTTCATCACATGGTCTACGAAGTCGTCGACAACGCGATCGATGAGGCCTTGGCCAGCCATGCCGATATCGTCACCGTCACGCTCAATTCCGATGGCTCCGTCACCGTGACCGACAACGGTCGCGGTATCCCGACGGACATCCACAAGGAAGAGGGGGTATCGGCGGCGGAAGTCATCATGACTCAGCTCCATGCCGGCGGCAAGTTCGACCAGAATTCCTATAAGGTTTCAGGCGGTCTGCATGGCGTTGGCGTCTCGGTCGTCAATGCTTTGTCGGTCTGGCTTAAGCTTAAGATCCGCCGCAACGGCAAGGTCCATGAAATTCGCTTCACCCATGGTGTCGCCGATGCGCCGCTGAAAGTAATCGGTGACTACGAGGGACGTTCAGGCACGGAAGTCACCTTCCTCGCCAGCCCTGAAACCTTCACCATGACCGAGTTCGATTACAACACACTCGAACACCGCCTGCGCGAACTCGCCTTCCTGAATTCGGGTGTCCGAATTCGGCTCACGGATCGCCGCAAGCCGGACGTGAAGGAAGAAGAGATGGTCTATGACGGTGGCCTCGAGGCCTTCGTCAGCTACCTCGATCGTTCGAAGAAACCGCTCGTTGAAAAGCCTGTCGCCATCAAGGGCGAGAAGGATGGGATGACGGTTGAAGTGGCCATGTGGTGGAACGACAGTTACCACGAGAATGTTCTCTGCTTTACCAACAATATTCCTCAGCGTGACGGCGGAACCCACATGGCGGGTTTCCGAGGAGCGCTTACAAGGCAGATCACGTCCTACGCGGAAACCTCGGGTATTATGAAGCGCGAGAAGGTTTCGTTGACCGGTGACGACTGCCGCGAGGGACTGACGGCCGTGCTGTCGGTCAAGGTTCCGGATCCGAAGTTCTCGTCGCAGACCAAGGACAAACTGGTTTCTTCGGAAGTTCGCCCTGTTGTCGAAAGCCTTGTCAACGAGGCACTCAGTTCTTGGCTGGAAGAACACCCTGCAGAAGCCAAGGTTCTCGTAGGCAAGGTCGTAGAAGCCGCCGTTGCTCGTGAAGCCGCCCGAAAGGCGCGCGAGCTCACCCGCCGCAAGGGCGTTCTTGATATCGCTTCCCTGCCGGGCAAGCTGGCTGACTGCTCCGAGCGTGATCCATCCAAGTCCGAAGTCTTCCTCGTCGAGGGTGATAGTGCAGGTGGCTCCGCCAAGCAGGGTCGCTCGCGTGAAAACCAGGCTATCCTTCCGCTGCGCGGTAAGATCCTCAATGTCGAGCGCGCCCGCTTCGACAAGATGCTCTCCAGCCAGGAAATTGGCACGCTGATCACCGCGCTCGGCACATCGATCGGCAAGGACGAGTTCAACGCCGACAAGCTGCGCTACCACAAGATCATCATCATGACGGACGCTGATGTCGACGGAGCGCATATTCGCACACTGCTCCTGACCTTCTTCTTCCGCCAGATGCCGGAACTGATCGAGCGTGGCCACATCTACATCGCCCAGCCGCCGCTCTATAAGGTCGCGCGCGGCAAGTCCGTTCAGTACCTGAAGAACGAGGCGGCGCTTGAGGAATACCTCATCAGCATGGGTATCGAGGAAGCAAGGTTGATCGTCGGTTCCGGTGAGGTTCGTGTCGGCGAAGACATGCGCGAAGTGATCCACGATGCACAGCGCCTGCGCTCGCTCGTCGACGGTCTTCATTCCCGCTATAACCGTTCGATCATCGAGCAGGCGGCAATTGCTGGCGCGCTCAATCCGGACCTTACCGACAACCGCGAACGTGCCCAGCAGACAGCCGACCTCGTCGCACAGCGCCTAGACATGATTGCGGAAGAGACGGAACGCGGCTGGACCGGTCACGTGACGGACGAGGGTGGCCTGCGTTTTGAGCGCATGGTACGCGGCGTTCGCGAAGTGGCCTTCATCGATAACGCGCTGATCGGCTCGGCCGACGCTCGCCATATCGATCAGCTGTCGGGCCGTTTGCAGGAAATCTACTCGACCTCGCCGATCCTTGCCCGCAAGGATGGCCAGCTGGAAATCTCCGGTCCGCGTGCGCTTCTCGATGCTATCTTCGCCGCCGGCCGGAAGGGCCTGTCGATGCAGCGCTACAAGGGTCTTGGAGAAATGAATGCCGAGCAGCTGTGGGAAACCACGCTCGACCCGAATGTTCGCTCTCTGCTGCAGGTCAAGGTGAACGATGCGACCGATGCCGACGGCCTCTTTTCCCGCCTTATGGGCGACGAAGTCGAGCCGCGTCGCGAGTTCATCCAGGACAACGCATTGAGCGTCGCCAACCTCGATATCTGAGGTATTTGCTCAGTCCAAAGCTGAAACGGGGCCGACAGGCCCCGTTTTCGCATCCGGCTAAGGATTCAGGCGAAACCTTGCACAGTCAGGCTTTTGATCACGGTTCGCCGGAGAACTTCCCCTCGAAGGCGATCTCCGAAACGGCCTTTCGTCCGCTCGGTATCTCGCGCTCCCTCAGGTCTTCCGGCAATGTCTCCTTCGCGGCCATGCGGCCAAGCGCGGCTGCGGCTTCCACTCTGAAACCCTCGGGCAGTTCGAGCACGTCCACAGATTTTTCCTTGTCGAACCCCTCCATTCCATGCGCGTGATAGCCGAGCTTCATGGCCTGGCAGATTACTGAGAACCAGGCTGCGCCCGTATCGTAGGAATGCGTATAGGCGGGCTTGTGCTCGCCGTTTGATGAACCCCGGTAGCATTTCGAAACGATAATCATCAGGGCAGCGGCATTCTTTGCCCAACGCTGGTTGCCGGGAACGAGAAGATCAAGGATCGCCTCGAATGCCGGCGTGCCGCGAAGACCATAGATGAAGCGCCAGGGCTGATTGTTGCCGGACGAGGGCGCCCAATGCGCCGCGTCGAGAATGGTCAGCATCTGTTCGCGATCCATCGTCTCGTCAGTAAAAGCGCGCGGCGACCAGCGATCGAGAAAATACGCGTCGATGGGAAATTCGGATGTGCGGGAATTGCTGCTGGTCATCGAGGTCTCCTTGTCATGTTGCCCAACATATGCCTCACCGGCTCTTTGGCAATCACCCTCGCGCAGGTGACAATCGACCCCACATCCGTCATAGATGGGTGAGGGGAGGGAGGTGTTCTACGGAGCGCGCAAGGAGAGGAGTGCACCGCCATGAAAGGCAGCGCGATCATGTTCTATCAGCTGTATGAATTGAACCACGCTGCGCTCGCGCCGTTTCGCGCCGGTGCGGAAGCACTTCGCTATGTCTCTAGCAATCCGCTCAACCCCATGTCGCAAACCGTGCTCGGCCGTACGTTGACGGCAAGCCTCGAAGTTTTCGAGCGGGCCACGCGACGCTATGCCAAGCCGGATTTCGGCCTGAACGAAACCACCGTGAATGGCGAAACGGTCGCAGTGGAAGAAGAGATCATTTGGTCTAAACCCTTCTGTCAGCTGCTGCATTTCAAGCGCGATCTTCCGCCGGCCCATCAGCCGGATCCGAAAATCCTGTTGGTCGCGCCTATGTCCGGACATTATGCGACACTGCTGCGTGGAACGGTCGAAGCGCTGCTTCCTCATGCGGAGATTTACATCACCGATTGGGTCGATGCGCGGGTCGTGCCTGTCACGGAAGGCGGGTTCGATCTTAACGATTACATCGATTACGTTATCGAGATGCTGCAGGAGATAGGCCCTGGCGCACATGTCGCCGGCGTCTGTCAGCCGTCGGTACCCGTGCTCGCAGCCGTCGCGATCATGGAAACGCGAAAGGACCCGATGCTGCCTGCCTCGATGATCCTCATGGGTGGCCCGATCGATACCCGCATCAACCCGACGGCGGTCAACAAGCTGGCAAACGAGCATCCGCTCGAGTGGTTCAAGGATAACGTCATCATGACGGTACCCTTTCCGCAACCCGGTTTCATGCGTCCTGTCTATCCCGGCTTCCTGCAGCTCTCGGGTTTTATGTCGATGAACCTCGACCGCCATGTGATGGCACATCGCGAATTCTTCGATCACCTCGTCAAGAATGACGGCGAGTCGGCGGAGCGACACCGGGACTTCTACGACGAATACCTCGCCGTGATGGACCTGACCGAGGAGTTCTATCTCCAGACCGTAGATACCGTCTTCATCCGCCATTCTTTGCCGAAAGGCGAGATGATGCATCGCGATGTCCCGGTTGACACTGGTGTCATTCGCAACGTTGCATTGATGACGGTCGAAGGCGAGAATGACGATATCTCCGGCTTGGGCCAGACCAATGCCGCCCATGCGATATGCCCGAATATCCCTGACAGCATGCGCCTTCATTACATGCAGCCGGATGTCGGTCATTACGGCGTTTTCAATGGTTCCCGTTTCCGCCAGGAGATCGCGCCGCGGATCATCGAATTCACCCGGCTGCATTCCGGAACCCGGCCAAGCGATGCGGCGCCTAAGCCTACGCGTAGCGGCAGGAAAAGCGCGCCGAAGCCGGAATAGATCGAATTCCACTATCGATTTCCGCATTTTAGCGGATTTAATCTTTGCTCTTCTTGAAGCGCGATCCGGGGCTCACCAAATCGATTCCCGTCGGGCTGGCATCTGGCCTCCCGCTCTAACCCTAAGGGTGTGACCTATGAACCAGTCTGCATTGATACGTCCGGAGTGGACGCCGGCCACCATTGCTCTCATGGTGCTCGGTTTCATAGTTTTCTGGCCACTCGGCCTTGCTATGCTCGCCTATATCATTTTCGGGGATCGGCTTCGTGGCTTCAAGCGCGATGCCAATGATCGCGCTGACAAATGGTTCGCCGGGTGCCGCAAGGCAAGCCGCCGTTACAACACGCATTTTTCGACCGGCAATGTCGCTTTCGACGACTGGCGCAAGGCCGAACTGGATCGCCTGGACGAAGAACGCCGCAAGCTTGATGAGATGCGGGAAGAGTTCGATACCTATGCGCGCGAGCTTCGCCGCGCCAATGATCAGGAAGAGTTCGACCGCTTCATGCGCGACCGCAAAAATCGTCCTTCGGGCGATCAGCCGGTGGTCGATGTCTGACCCCAAAGTCGGCTCTGATGTGATGAAGGCCGGTGCTCTTGCGAGCGCCGGCTTTTTTGATGGGCAGAATCCCGGTGAATCGGGTAAGGAATAGTCATGTTCGCGCTCTTGAAGAAGCCGGTTCGCCGGTCACCTAAACCACTGCAGACGGTCAAGCGCACGCTTGCTGTGGGGGATCGCGCCATGCCATTGACCATCAAGGAGAACAGCCGCGCGACCCGTATCACGCTCAGGATCGAGCCGGGCGGCAGGGCGCTCAATCTCACCATCCCCGTGGGCCTGAAACATTACGAGGTGGATGACTTTCTGTCTCGCCACGAGGGCTGGCTGAAAACCAAGCTCGCCAAATTCTCCCTCGACAACCCGATCCGGCCGGGTGGCACCATTTCCATCCGCGGCGTCCAGCACCGGATCGAACATACCGGATCCTTGCGCGGCATCACCCAGGCGCTGGTTATCGATGGCGAACCGGTACTCAAGGTAAGCGGGCTTGAGGAACATATGGGCCGAAGGATCTCGACCTTTCTCAAGAAGGAAGCGCGCCACGATCTCGAAGCGCTGGCCCGCCGTCACGCCGCTGCCATCCGCAAGCCGATTGCCTCGGTTTCGATGAAGGATACGCGTAGCCGCTGGGGCTCATGTTCCTGGGACGGCAATCTCAGCTTCTCGTGGCGCATCGTCATGGCGCCGCCGCTGATCATCGATTACCTCGCAGCTCACGAGGTCGCACATCTGAAAGAGATGAACCACGGCCCGAAATTCTGGGCGCTCTGCGGAGATCTGTGCCCGCGTATGGACGAGGCACGCCGCTGGCTGAAGCTGCACGGTTCGCAGCTTCACGCGATAGATTTCAGTTGAAGGAAGTGAACTACAGGGCCGAGGAATAATCCTCGGTTTACTGCCAGTTGCTTGTCCGGATGGACCAGTTTTCCTGGCTCAAACCTGGGGTCGGATCAGCCATCGCCATCCCGGCTCCAGGACGCTTCTGCACATTCGGACGTGCAGCCGGGACCGGAACCTTCGCGACGTTCTCAAGGCTGGCCTGATAGGCATGGGCAGGGGTATAGGAAGCGTTCTGCGGCACCGCATAGGCGGTATCGAATGCCTCTTCCATGCTGGACCGAGCAACCGCTGCCGTAATCACCGGCGCAAGCGGCGGGTTGTTCGAGGCGACGGCCGGCTGTGCCGAACCGTTATGTCCGCTCTTTTCCGGCATTGCAGCAGCCTGGGACGTGACGGCAGGTGCCGAAACCGCGGCCACCTGCGTGCTCGCAGCGGCAGCACTTGCAGCCTCGGCAATGATCGACGACGACAGGGCTGGGTTCTGCTCGGGATCGTTCGACGCATAGGCGAGAATGTAGCTGTTGGCCGGCTTCGGAGCCGCCGTCTGCAGATTGCCGTCCTCGTCACGCTTTTCGTAGAACACGTTGCCGCCGGCAGCGGCTACATAATGCATGTTGTTGTATGGGAAGCTGTATCCCTCTGTATGGAAGAACATAGCGTTCTTCACGTCGGGATGGCGCGCGCCCTTCAACACTGCATCTGCCGCCGTGTTGAGATCCGGCGCGGTAGCCTCGTCCATCTTGCGGGTCATCACGCCCGGAGCAAACTGGTTTTTCTGTGCCACGACGCCGCAAATCGTCTCCGGGTAGATGCCGGAGGTCAGGCGGTTCATGATCACGCTTCCAACGGCCAGAAAGCCATTTTCGCTCGTCCGCCTGGATTCGAAATACATCGCACGCTTCAGGCATTCACGATCTTTATTGGTGTAGCTATATACGGCCTTTTGTGAGCCAGTTTGTGCTGACGCCAATTTGGTCGTTTTGTCTTTAGCGTCCACTGACGACACGGTCTGCGTGCTGGTGCATGCAGAGAGCAGCCCCCCAGCCGTCAGACATAAAGCTGCCCGCCAGGCAGCTGTCGTAATCCTCGTCATGGTACCCCGCCAAAAAATTTCAAAAATCATCTGGTTGAGGAATAACCTACCTCAATTCATACAGTTTATCAATTATCTTTCATGACAGGCCAAACCTCGGAAATTCCATTCCTTTTTCGATTTTGGCTGCAACAAACTTTCATGAGCGAAAACTGATATTTCACACATTCATCAAGCGTGAGCATGTTACGATTCGTATATGAGACATCACGGTTAATTCTTCGTATCCGGCAATCCGCCGCTGTCCATCCATGTAAAAGATTCTCGACTCCGCAGGCATTTCGTGTCACTCCGCGATCATGAAACTCGACATCAAGATTTGTGGTTTGTCGACGGCGGATGCCGTGGATCGCGCCGTTGAGCGCGGCGCAACCCATATCGGCTTCATCTTCTTCGAAAAGAGCCCGCGTAACATCGCGCCCGAGATCGCCGGTGAGTTGGCCGACCGGGTCCGCAGCAGGGCAAAGATCGTCGCCGTTACCGTGGATGCGAATGACGAAGACTTGGACGATATAGTCTCGCTTCTGCGCCCGGATATTCTCCAGCTTCACGGACATGAGACGCCGGAACGCATCCTGCATATCAAGGCGCTCTATGGCCTGCCGGTAATGAAAGTGTTTTCGGTAAGGGAAGCCACGGATCTGCATCGGGTCGACCCCTTCATCGGCGTCGCCGACCGCTTCCTCTTCGATGCGAAGGCACCGAAAGGATCGGATCTTCCGGGCGGTAACGGTGTCTCCTTCGACTGGAACCTGATGGCTTCGCTTGACGAAGGCGTGAATTACATGCTTTCCGGGGGCCTGAATAAGGATAATGTCGCTGATGCGATCGCGTCCACGCGCGCAACGGGTATCGATGTATCGTCCGGAGTGGAAAGCGCCCCGGGCCTCAAAGACGTTGGAATGATCGATGCGTTTTTTGATGCTGTCGCCGATGCGAAAGCCAATAAGCGCTGAAGGAGCATAGAGTGAACGATACGCCTAAACCCAATTCCTTCCGCTCCGGCCCCGATGAGGACGGCCGTTTCGGCATTTTCGGTGGCCGCTTTGTCGCGGAAACACTGATGCCGCTGATCCTGGATCTTCAGGCCGAATGGGAAAAGGCGAAGAACGATCCGGAGTTCCAGAAGGAACTGGCTGATTTAGGCACCCATTATATCGGTCGCCCAAGCCCACTCTATTATGCCGAGCGTCTGACTGAACATCTCGGCGGCGCAAAGATTTATTTCAAGCGCGAAGAGCTGAACCATACCGGCTCCCACAAGATCAACAACTGCATCGGCCAGATCCTGCTGGCCAAGCGCATGGGCAAGACCCGCATCATTGCTGAAACCGGTGCAGGCCAGCACGGTGTGGCCTCGGCCACGGTTGCTGCCCGCTTCGGCCTCCCTTGTGTCGTCTATATGGGCGCCACCGATGTTGAGCGCCAGGCCCCGAACGTCTTCCGCATGAAGCTGCTTGGCGCCGAAGTGAAGGCCGTCACGGCCGGTTCCGGCACGCTGAAGGATGCCATGAACGAGGCGCTGCGTGATTGGGTCACCAATGTCGATGACACCTATTACCTGATCGGCACTGCCGCCGGCCCGCATCCCTATCCGGAAATGGTCCGCGATTTCCAGGCCGTCATCGGCCAGGAAGCCCGCCAGCAGATTCTCGAAGCCGAAGGCCGGCTGCCGGATGTCGTTATCGCGGCCGTCGGCGGCGGATCGAACGCCATCGGCCTCTTCCACCCGTTCCTCGATGACGAAGGCGTCAAGATCGTCGGCGTCGAAGCCGGCGGCCATGGCCTCGACGGCAACGAACACTGCGCCTCGATCACCGCCGGTTCTCCGGGCGTGCTGCATGGCAACCGCACTTATCTTCTGCAGGACAATGACGGTCAGATTCTCGAAGGCCATTCGATTTCCGCCGGCCTCGATTACCCGGGCATCGGTCCTGAACACTCCTGGTTGAACGATATCGGCCGCGCCGAATATGTGCCGATCATGGATGACGAAGCACTTGAAGCCTTCCAGTTGCTGACGAAGCTAGAAGGCATCATCCCGGCACTGGAACCCAGCCACGCGATTGCCGAAGTCATCAAGCGCGCGCCCAAGATGGGCAAGGACCAGATCATCCTGATGAACCTGTCCGGTCGCGGCGACAAGGACATCTTCACCGTCGGCAAGATCCTTGGAATGGGGCTGTAATCATGACTTCCAGAATGGACACACGCTTCGCCAAGCTGAAGGCCGAAGGTCGCCCCGCTCTCGTTACCTATTTCATGGGCGGAGATCCGGATTACGCGACCTCGCTCGGCATCATGAAGGCCCTGCCGGAAGCCGGTGCCGATGTGATCGAACTCGGCATGCCGTTTTCCGATCCGATGGCGGATGGCCCGACCATCCAGCTCGCCGGCCAGCGCGCCCTGAAGGGCGGCCAGACTTTGGCAAAGACGCTCGATCTCGCCCGCGATTTCCGCAAGGACGACAGTGACACGCCGATCGTCATGATGGGCTATTACAATCCGATCTACATCTACGGCGTCGATAGATTCCTTGATGATGCGATCGAAGCCGGTATCGATGGCCTGATCATCGTCGATCTGCCGCCGGAAATGGATGATGAACTCTGCATCCCGGCGCTCGCCAAGGGCATCAACTTCATCCGCCTGACGACACCGACCACGGACGAGAAGCGTCTCCCAACCGTCCTCAACAACACCTCCGGCTTCGTCTATTACGTCTCGATGAACGGCATCACCGGTTCGGCTCTGCCGGATCCGTCGCGGATCTCCGGCGCCGTCGCCCGCATCAAGGACCACACGGACCTGCCGGTCTGCGTCGGTTTCGGCGTCAAGACGGCCGACCATGCCAAGGCGATCGGTGCTGCGGCCGATGGCGTCGTCGTCGGCACGGCGATCGTCGCTCAGGTCGCCGGCAGCCTCACCAAGGATGGCGCTGCAACCGCCGATACGGTTTCCGCCGTTTCCACTTTCGTTCGCGGCTTGTCGACCGGCGTGCGTTCCGCCCGCCTTGTTGCTGCCGAATAACTGGCCCAAAAAGGCCCGACACTGTTTTATCGGAGTACCCCCAAGTGAACTGGATCACCAATTACGTTCGACCGCGCATCAATTCCATGCTGGGTCGTCGCGAAGTTCCGGAAAACCTCTGGATCAAGTGCCCTGAAACCGGCGAAATGGTCTTCCACAAGGACCTCGAAGAGAACAAATGGGTCATTCCCGCGTCCGGCTTCCATATGAAGATGCCGGCCAAAGCCCGTCTCAGCGATCTGTTTGACGGCGGCGAGTTTGAAGCCTTGCCGCAGCCCAAGGTCGCCCAGGATCCGCTCAAATTCCGCGATTCGAAGAAATATGCCGACCGCTTGAAGGACAGCCGCCTGAAGACCGAGCAGGAAGATACGATCCTGTCGGGCCTCGGCACTGTCCAGGGCGTTAAGCTCGTCGCCGTCGTGCACGAGTTCAACTTCATCGGTGGCTCGCTCGGCATGGCGGCCGGCGAGGCGATCGTGAAGGCTGCCGAGCGTGCGCTGAAGGAAAAATGCGCCCTGATCATCTTCCCGGCCTCGGGCGGTGCCCGCATGCAGGAAGGCATCCTGTCGCTGATGCAGCTGCCGCGCACTACGGTTGCCGTCGATATGCTGAAGGAAGCCGGCCTTCCCTACATCTGCGTGCTGACCAACCCGACCACCGGCGGCGTCACTGCATCCTATGCTATGCTGGGCGATGTCCATATTGCCGAGCCGGGTGCGGAAATCGGCTTTGCCGGCAAGCGCGTCATCGAGCAGACCCTGCGCGAAAAGCTGCCGGAAGGTTTCCAGACCTCCGAATACCTACTGGAACACGGCATGGTCGATATGGTCGTCAACCGCCACGATATTCCCGAAACGCTCGCCCGCATCATCCGCATGTTGATGAAGCAGCCGGTGCAGGAAGCGCTGCCTGCGCCCAAGCCGCAGCCGGAAGCAGTTGCTGCAACGGCCTGACCTGAGGCAATTCCGGCAACCGGTTTTGTCGGAATTGCGTTGAAACCAAAAGACTGGGTGGCCGCACTCTCGGAAAAGGGTATGGCCGCCCGCAAAGACGACCAGAGCCGGAGCTACGGGATGTCGACCATGAACCAGCCCGTCGCAAGCGAAGCCGCTCAGGAAATAGAGCGGCTGATGGCCCTTCATCCGAAAGGGTTTGATCTGTCGCTTGAACGTATCACTCGCCTCCTGGAGGTACTCGGCAATCCGCAGTTGAAACTGCCGCCGGTCATCCATGTGGCCGGTACCAACGGCAAGGGCTCCTGCACCGCCTTCTGCCGCGCGCTGCTGGAGGCCGGCGGGCATTCGGTCCACGTCCATACATCCCCCCATCTCGTAAATTGGCACGAGCGTTTCCGCATCGGCGTCAAGGGCGGTCGCGGACAACTGGTGGATGACGCGCTGCTTGCAGATGCCTTGCGCCGTGTCGCAGCCGCCAATGACGGCCAGATGATCACCGTCTTCGAGATCCTCACTGCTGCCACCTTCCTGGTTTTCTCCGAGCAGCCTGCAGATGCGGTCATTCTGGAAGTCGGGCTGGGCGGCCGGTTCGATGCCACCAATGTCATCGCCAATCCTGCGGTCTCCGTGATCATGCCGATCGCGCTCGATCACCAGGCCTATCTGGGCGATCGTGTCGAGCTGATCGCCGCCGAAAAGGCCGGCATCATGAAACGCAAGCGTCCCGTCGTGATCGGTCATCAGGAATTCGAGGCCGCCCGCGAAGTGCTGATTTCGACGGCCGATCGCCTCGGCTGTCCGCTATCGGTCTATGGTCAGGATTTCTCCGCCCATGAGGAATTCGGCCGCCTGATCTACCAGGATGAGGATGGCCTTCACGACTTGCCTTTGCCGCGCCTGCCGGGCCGCCATCAATATGCAAATGCTGCCGCTGCCATCCGCGCCGTCAAGGCAGCCGGTTTCGCCGTCACCGACCAGATGATGGAAAAGGCGATGGTGAGTGTCGAATGGCCGGCACGCCTGCAGCGGATCACCGAAGGCAAGCTTCTTGAGTTCGCGCCCAAGGGAGCCGAAATCTGGCTCGATGGCGGGCATAATCCCGCCGGCGGAGAAGTCATCGCCGAGGCTATCGCAGCTTTCGAGGAACGACAGCCGCGCCCGCTTTATCTCATCACCGGCATGATCAACACGAAGGATCCAGTGGGTTATTTTCGCGCCTTTGCCGATCTGGCGGAACACGTCTTTACCGTTCGCATCCGCGACAGCGAAGCCGGGCTTGATCCCGTGGTGCTGGCTCATTCCGCTTTCGATGCCGGTCTTGTCGCCGAACCGTCCGCTTCGGTCGCAGAAGCGCTTCAGGAAATCACTCTCCGCCAGATCCCCGATCGCCCGCCACCGCGCATTCTCATAGGTGGCTCGCTCTATTTTGCGGGCAACGTCCTGGCGGACAACGGCACCCCGCCGACGTGATGCGGTTGGCCATATACGTGGCCCTCGCCCCTCACCCTAACCTTCTCCCCGCTCGCGGGGAGAAGGTTAGGGTGAGGGGCAGACGCGGCCGCAACATTCTAAACACGCCAATCCCACCCCGCGCAGTCTCCCGCCGTGGTTTTCAAAAAACATTCCGGAGAAGCGCACGCAAATGCGGAACCTCTTTGGAATATCAAAGTGTGGCTCCGCATATGCGTGGCCCTCGGCGTTCTCTCGGGACTTCCGGTCCCTACGGGTGATCTTCTTGCCTCGCTGCATGTGGTTGCCCACACTTGGACGGCTTAACCGAACCCGGCATGGCTGCCGGGGGGAGGCTTGATAGGGAAAAGGTTGCCCCAATCCCATGCGTTTCACCCCTTGCGCCCTTGCCGCACGTTACGGATCAGACGAAAGCGCCGGCCCCCACCAGCACGCCAACGCCTCGCGCAACACTCCGGCGATGGAAGCGAGGGGATTGTAGCCATGGGTTGGGAAGGTGTGGACAAGAAATTGGGTAAGAGGTTGAAATGACTGGAGCCGGATTCGAGATCGTCCCCGCCTTTCCTGTATCAGGGAAGGCATGCCGGACTGGCAGCTCGCAAGAGCCTAAGCGCCAGCTCGCCGCAGACGGACGGGAGTTGCGCGGAAAAACACACCTAACGGAACACGTCGAATGTCACTTATAAAAAATCAATTCGAGGCGCCCGACCTGTCTCGATCGTCCTCGGGTTTAACCCGAGGATCAAAAACTCAAGATCGCTAAGGGCAGATTGTGTCCATTCGGAAACCAGCTTCAGAATAGACAAACAAAAACCCGGCCGATTTCCCAGCCGGGTTTTGGATTCACGTGAAACACTTTTTTAAGTGTTATGCAGCGCCGGAAATCCAGGCGGCAAGCGCGGTCTTCGGAGCGGCGCCAACCTTGATGTCTGCCACTTCGCCGCCCTTGAACATGGCAAGCGTCGGGATCGAGCGAACGCCGAACTGGGCAGCCAGTTCCGGGTTTTCGTCGATGTTCAGCTTGGCGACCTTCACCTTGCCGGAAAGCTCGGTGGCGATCTCTTCAAGGCTCGGAGCGATCATCTTGCACGGGCCGCACCATTCAGCCCAGAAATCCACGACGACCGGCTCGGCGGAGTTGAGAACTTCGGCCTGAAAATTGTTGGTATCGACCTTAACGGTAGCCATAGGGCTCTCCTTTACGATTCTTCGTTGCTGCAAATGTGAGATCGGCATTGATCATTTTCAATGTCCGTCATGTCACTTTGTCTTGAGCTCTGCAAGCGAGCGCGACATCAGCTCGACAGGTAATGTCATGACTGTTGCCGTCTCGGTATAGACCAGCACGCAGTCGACTTGCTTGCCGGGATAAAGCGACTTTACAATCTCGCGATAGATGGCGAGCTGCGCCCGATGCGTCAGCGGCACGGCCTCAACCTCGGCCGGTGGTTTGCGGTTGGTCTTGTAGTCGAGAATGATCACCCGGTCGTCCATCTCCACCAGCCGGTCGATCCGTCCCGAGATCGCATAATCCTGCCCCTCCAGCTGAAGTGTCCCCATGATCGACACCTCCGCCTGGCTGCGGGCGGAGAATACCGGCGCAAGGCCTCCATGCGAAAGCACCGACATGACGCTCTCGACCAGCTTTTCCCGTTCGGTCCTCGGCCAGAACCGTGCCGCCCGCTCGGCATAACGATGCGCCGCCGTTTCACGCTCCGCATCTGGAAATTCGGTCAGCATCTGCAACATGCGGTGAACCAGCTTGCCCTTCTGCAGCGCAAGGCTTGCCGTTGCCTTCTCACCGAACAGCGGAGATGTGACGATTAGGTCATCCGAATCGTCATCGATCATTACGCCCGCGCCCGATGGGCTGAGCGGCCGCGGCAATATCTTCTGCGGGGGCAGGGGGCGTGACAGGTCGCCGGGCAGGCTCGGCCTTTCCGCCGCCTTGTGCTCCTCACGCTCCGCCCGCTCTACAGTTCCACCGATAACCGGAAGCCGCCATTTCAATCCGCTCCATTCGCCATCCGGTCCGCTGAACGTGGCAGTGCTGCAATGTTGCTCATCGAGCGAAAGCGCCCGCGCAATCATCGCCTGCCAGCTGTCCGGATTGTCGCGAACGCCGCGATAGCCGCAGACGATCAGCCGGTCTGCAGCGCGTGTCATGCCGACATAAAGCAGCCGCCGATATTCGTCTTCAGAAAGTGTCTTCAGCCGCTCTTCATCGGCGCCGGTCAGCGCGTTCGAAAGCGTCTTGCCCGGCAGCCAGGCCGGAACATCGCCCTGCGCTGTTTTCAAGAAACGGAATTTCGGCACATGCGAGGAGATGAAGGATTTCGAATTGCTGTCGACCAGAAACACGACCGGCGCCTCAAGCCCTTTGGAGGCATGCACGGTCATGATCCGTACCTCGTTGCGTCCGCCATCCTGCTCACGCTTCACCTCCGGGCTTTCAAGCTCCAGCGTCGAAACGAAAGCCTGCAGGCCGGGCAGGCCGGATGTTTCATGGTCCAGCGCAAAGGTCAGGAACTCGTCGAGAATATCGCCGGCCTCGGTGCCGAGCCGCCCGAGAAATTTTCGACGCCCGCCATATTGTCCCAGAATCCGCGCATAAAGATCATGCGGGCTGAGCAGCCGGGAGAGGGCAAGCAGATGCCGTAACTTGTCCGCAGCGTCGCAGAATCGCAGCGGCTGTTCCTCGGCAAGCGCGACGAGCCGCATCCAGGCGCTGGTATTTTCCGCCCGAAGCGCCGCAACCTCGAACACGTCCTCTTCGGAAAGATCAAACAGTGGGCTCTTCAGAAGTGCCGCCAGCGAAAGATCGTCCTGCGGCAACAGCATGAAACGCCCGAGCGCCAAGAGGTCCTGAACCGCGATATGGCTGGTCAACCGAAGGCGGTCGGCACCGGCAACCGGAATGTTGTCGCGCCGCTTCAACGCTCTTGTCAGCGCGTTGACAAAGGCATCGCGCTTGCGCACCAGAACCAGAATGTCACCCGGCTCGATCGCACGTTCCACGCCCTTCTCGATCACCGTTTCACGGCCGATCATCTCGCCGATCCGGTCGGCGATCCGTGCCGCAAGAATGGCGGCCGGCGCCTTGTCCGGTGTCGAATCGAAGGGCGCTGTCCAGTCCTCTTCCTGCTCGGATACTTCCGGCGCAACCACATCCCAGAGATCGACCGCACCGGCATGGCCCATGCGGTTAGACCGGTGCTGCACCGCGTCACCGATCGCCGAAAGTCCTTTGGCATTCTCTTCCAGCGAAAACACCTGGTCGACGGCGGAGAGAACATCTGCCGTGGAACGGAAGGACAGCGGCAGGCGGATCGCGTGAAACGGCTGGCCGCTGCCGCTCACCTGTTTCTGTGTCGCGCTTCGCTCCTCGGCAAACCGTTCCGGACGCGCGCCCTGAAACGAATAGATCGACTGCTTCTCGTCGCCCACGGCAAAGATTGTCCGCAGCGTTTCACGGGCGCTGGTGCCGGAATAGAAATCCTCCGCCAGCGACTTGATCACCGTCCACTGGATCGGGCTGGTATCCTGCGCCTCGTCGACAAGAATATGGTCGATGCCCTGATCGAGCTTGTAATGCACCCAGGCACCAACGCCGTCGCGGGTCAGAAGATCGGCAGTCCGCGCAATCAGATCCTCGAAGTCGAGCAGGCTGCGCCGCCTCTTCAGCTCCTCGTAATCCTCGGTCAACCGCGCCGCCAGCGTCAGCGCCGCCCTGGTTGCCGAAAACATCCGGATCAGCCGCAGCCGGTCACGGCAGGCAAACACATGGTTGCGCGCCGCATCGATCGCCGCCGCCAGTTCCGGTGCCGGTTTCAGCATCGCCTTGGCAACCAGAGAACTATCGGCCTTCACCGTTCCCTTGGCAGTCAGAAAGATCGATTCCAGATAGTCGGCCCGCTTGAACGCATCCGGCTCCTTCATCACCACCCGCAGGCCATAGGCGACATCCGTCACCTTGGCCCCGCCGCTCTGGTCGGCCAGCGACAGATAGAGATCGAGCGTGAGGCCAGAAAGCCCCGGAAGCGGCCAATAGCTGGCAGCAATACTCTCTTCCGTGTCGCCCGGACCAAGCCCAAGCATGCGCTTGAGTTCAGGTCCGACCCCGTCATGGCGCTCGGCATGCGCCGTGAAACGCCGGATCGCCGTCCGGTTCGCCACGATATCGGAAAGCAGCGTTTCCAGCCCGAACTCGTCACCGAGATCGAGCACATGCGCAAAGGCTTCTGCTAGATCAGCGTCATCCTCAGCAGACGTTGCGGTCAGAAGCGAACGCCGTGCTTCCGCCAGAAGCGCCGATGCCGCCCTATCGTCGAGCACGGAAAAATGCCCCGCGACATTGGCCTCCAGCGGAAACTGATGCAGCAGTGCTTCGCAAAACGCGTGGATCGTCTGGATCTTCAGCCCGCCCGGCGTCTCCAGCGCCTTGGCAAACAACCGCCGCGCCTCGGCCAGCTTCGCGGTTCCCGGCTCATGACCTTCGATGCCGGTTATCCGTTTGCGTAATTCCTCGTCGGAAAGCACCGTCCATTCGGAGAGCCGCTGAAACACCCGGTTCGACATTTCCGATGCCGCAGCCTTGGTATAGGTGAGGCACAGGATGGAGGAGGGGCGGCAGCCGGCCAAGAGCAGCCTGATTACCCGCTGGGTCAGCACATGTGTCTTGCCCGAACCGGCATTGGCCGAAACCCAGGCCGAGCTTGCCGGATCCGAAGCGCGCGATTGCTGCACCACCGTCCAGTCGATCCACTGTTTCGGCTCGTCGCCGGCCGGCAGATCATCATGTCGATCGCTCACGTCAAGCTCACTCATCGATGTCTGCCTCTCCGTCATCGTCTGCCGTCGACCATTCGGCAACCCGGGCGAGGTGGTCATATTCACCACCGAAATCCCCCTGCGCAAACGGCACCAGCCGCGAGGCAAAACCGGCATCGCCGCTTCTCAGTTTCAAAACGAACTTGGTCAGCTGATCGATCGAATCCTGCGCCAGATCGATTGCCGATTTCGGCTGTTTCTTGGCGGTAGCGGAAGACCCCTCGTTGTTCACCCGCTCGGACCTGAACCGGTCCCCGGGCCGCAACCGCACATAAAGAAGATCGCCCGGCTGCTGAATGCCCATCGTCTTGAAGGCGCCTGCTTGAAGTGCTGCCGCCTCCAGCGCAAGTTGCGGATCGAGCAGCGCACGCGCTTGTGACACGGATGGGCTCAAGCCTGTCTTGTAGTCGATAATGTCGGCGGTCCCGGAGCGCATCAGATCGATCCGGTCGGCAATACCGGTCACTCTTATTCCGGCAGACTCAACCTCGAAACCGGCTCCAGCTTCCGTCACGGTGCTGCGCACTTCCGGCGCACGTTTCTCTTCCCAGTCGAGAAACGCTTTCGCCACTTCGACAAACCGCGGGCGCCAGACGCGGTCGATATGCGGCGGCAGTTGCTCGGCATCGAACAACTCTTCGGTGATCCGCATCATGGATTCACGTGAAACATTGCTGCCCGGCTTGTGGCCCTCGCGTGTATAGCGGTCGATGATCGCGTGATAGAGCGTTCCGCGCTGCGAAGCGCCCGGATCCTCGTTGAAGGGCGAAAGCGGATCGAGCTTCAGGATACGACGCGCATAAACGGAGTAGGGGTCGCGCCGCAACCGGCCGACCTCGCTGAAGGAATATTTGACCGGCTGCAGTTCCGCCGGAGGCCTGGGGGCAGGGCGCTTTGCCGGCTTCTGGTTCTCGCCCTTATCGATCAGCGAGGCCCAATGGCGATAGTCTTCGCCACGCGCTTTCAACCCGTCGGCAAAAGCCTTGCCGCCAAGTGCCAGAAGTCTCTGCAGCCAGCGGGAGGCAACCGTCGGCGTCGCGCCCTGCCGCAGCGAGCGCGAAAAGATCAGGTTGCGGGTGCCGCAGGCCATTTCGAAATCGTGCGCCAGCTGGCCGATCCGTCGCTCCGGTGGCTCCAGCCCCATATCGGTCTTCATCGAGCGTGACAGGAACGGATTGTTGACCGTCTGTCCCGGCCACGATCCTTCGTTCAACCCGCCGAGGATCATCGTGTCGACGCTCTGCAATCGTGCTTCCAGAGTACCGAAGATGAACACCCGCGGATGCGCAAGCGAACGAGGTTTCACGGCGCCACCTGTCGTCAGCGCCATGACGATATCGATCCATTGCGGGCCATCGGCATCAATCTGACCGTCGGTCTCCATCACCTCGGCCAGCAGGCCGGAAAGCTGCTCACCCGCCTCGCCGGACCAGAGCGCCGCGAGATCGCCGCGCTCGTCGATCGCAATCGCCTCCAGCGCCTTGCCGGTGCGGCTTGCCCATTCGGAAAGCGGCAGCTTGGCCGTCAGCCCACGGCCATCGGCGCGCCGGTGAACGAAGGAGCTGACCAGAGGTTCGACCGCTTGTGTGATCCGCCGAGCGACATCCCGCGCCATCTCGATCGCGTCCTCGGGCAGAGAACCTATCCAATGCGGCGTATGCCGGTTATCGGTATGCGCCGTCAGCTGGGTTTCGAGCAGCGGTTCGAGCGTCGAAATATCCATCTCGCCGACACCACCACGCAGTGCGAGAACTTCCAGCGCGTCGATCGCGGTCTTGAGTTCTGCAACGGGCAGGCCAAGCCGCATCAGCGGATGTTTCATCAGCCCGACAATCGCAACCGGATCGCCCGGCCGAAGTGCCGCCTCCAGAAGCAGCTGGGCCAGCGTCCCCTGTGGCGTGCCGGAAAGCGCCGAACCGGCCGAATCGTCGGCAAGGATGCCGAACCGGGCAAGCTCGGCCGTCACCCGCCGACCAAGCGCACGGTCGGGCGTGATCAGCGCCGCCTGTGCGGCATTGCCATTGCGGCCGGTTTTTTGCAGCGCCAGCCGAAGCGCGATCGCAATAGCAACCGCTTCCTCCCGCTCGTTGGCCGCCTCGATCAGCGATACATCGGCAAAGGCTGCACCAAGCGCCTCGATATCCGCATCGTCGCGCCACTCGCTCCAGCGGTCGGTCGCCTTGGCCGGCACCAGCGCCTGCGAGATCGCCGCTGCCCGGAATGCCAGATCGACCGGAACCTCGCCGATGATATCGACATCACCCCGCACGGCACCGAGCTTCTTCAACAGCCTTGAGAGACCGAATTGCGAATGGCTGCGGCTGGCGGGATCGGGCCTGCCGTCAAAAGTTTCCTCTTCGACGGTCGCCCATTGATCATCCGGCATGGATGTGTCGAGGCCCGGAAGCACGACCGTGCCATTTGGCAGGCGGGAGATCGCCGCGATCAGCTCCGCGGCCGCCGGCACCGAACCCGTCGATCCGGCAACGATCACAGGCCCCCTATGCTCCCGCTCACCGATGCGCCGCGCCTCGCTGCGCAGGATCGCGGCGCGATGTTTGGCAGGGGAGGAGCGTTTCAGCTCTTCCAGCCGGAGGGGCCAGAAGGCGCTGGCGATCTTCAGAAACTCGGCGGTCAGCTGCCACCAGAGCGCATGTTCGCCGGTCTGCAGATTGTCGAGATCCGCCCAGTCGCGTTCTTCCGTTTCTATCGCGTCGAGCAGTTCGGCAAGTGCCCGGGCAAGCCAGATCGCATCGGCCGGGCTTGCCGGCGCCACGAGCGGCGATTCCGAATGCACATCGAGCACGATCTTCGGCAACTGATTGCGCCAGGCAAGGATCAGCCGGCCAAGTTCGAGCAGCCGGGATGTCCCGCCGATCGGCAGCGCCATGTCCATTTCTTCCGGCGCTACGAGATCGAAAAAGCCGCTGTCGTCGTCCGTTTCGCCAAGCGGCCGGATCACCGGCAGGATGGCCGCCCGACCGCCGAGCAGGTCGACAAACTCCGAGCGCAGCACACGGGCCGAGCGCCGCGTCGGTACGAATATGGTCACATCGGCGAGCGATAATGGATCGGCAGGATCGTAGCGAAATTCCTCGTTCAGCCGCCCGTCGCAAAGTGTGGCGGCCAGCGTCTTCAGGAATGGCACGCCAGACGGGATCGAGAAAATTCGCCGTTTAGCCGGCATGGGTCACACCTTTCCGGAATGGCGGGCAATCACAGCCTCAGCCTCTGGAAGCGCTTGCGGCGTTCCCACCGTAATCCATTCGCCATCCATGACGAGGCCGAAAAACCGGCCCCTGGCGATCGCCCTGTCGAAATAGATGTTGAGGTTGAAGGCGTCATCCGGCGCGTCGTCAAGCAGCGAGGAATGCAGCACGATCGCGCCGGCATAGACCACCGGGTTACCGCCATCGACATACCGGCTCAGCCGCCCGTCCGGATCGAGTTGGAAATCCCGCTTGCCGTTATGACCGGTCGTGCGTTCCAGCGGCACGCAGAGCAGCGCCATGTCCATCCGCCCGGGATCGAAGAATCCGGCTAATTTCTGCAGGTTGGTTGGGGTGCCCTGTTTCTCGCCGATCCAGAACAGATCGGCATTCATCACATAGGTGATGCCGGGAGGAAGTAGCGAAAGCCCCTTCTTCAACCCGCCACCGGAATTCATCAGCGCTGCGCGTTCGTCGGAAACGACGATATCGAGCCGTGGATAGGCTAAAAGATGCGCCTCCATACGGTCGGCAAAATGATGCACATTGACGACGGCGCTGGTCACCCCGGCATCCGCCAGCGCATCGAGCCCGTAGTCGATCATCGGTTTTCCGGCGACCGGCACCAGCGGTTTCGGCATCGTATCGGTGATCGGCCTCAGGCGCGTGCCAAGCCCGGCGGCAAGCACGACGGCCTGCGTGAGTGGAACCAAAGTCATCATCGAAGCCGTATTTATGATTCGGAAAAGTCTATTCCAGCCCGTGCACACCAATCGCGCAAGGGGGCGAGCGCCTCATGGCTAAGCGCCGTGGAAAGATGACGCAATGTGCGCGGCATGTGCTGAAGATATTGCGGCTTGCCGTCGCGCTCTTTCAATCGCACCCACAGACCGCCAAGTTTGCAGTTCCGCTGCGCCGCCATGATCGCCCAGGATTTGAGAAAGCCGGCTTCATCGAAATCACCCAGTGATCGACGCAGCGTCAGATAGTCGATCATCATCTGGTCGGCCAGCGCCTTCGGAATATCGACACGCGCGTCCTGCACGATCGAGGCAAGATCATAGGCAGTCGGCCCGATCATCGCATCTTGGAAATCGATTAGCCCAACGCGGCGCACACCGGCTTGCTCCGGCTGCCAGATGATATTGGGCGAATGGAAATCGCGCAGCAGAAGGTTCTTTTCGGCGCTCGCCAACTCGCCGATCAGCCCGTCCCAGATCGCAAGATAATCCTGCCGTTCTTCATCGCTCGGCTGTTCACCGCGTTTCCACGGCAGATACCAGTCGAGCAGCAGCCGGGCCTCCATCTTCATCGCGGTCGGATCAAAATCCGGCACGTGATGGGTGAGACCGCCTTCGATCGGCAGATCCTGCTGCATCGCGTGGCTGTGCAGATAACCGAGGCAGACGACGCTTTCGCGATACCGATCCTCGATCGGCCTGCCGTCTTCATCCAGCACGCCTTCCTTGCCGAGATTTTCGATGAGCAATATGCCCTGGTCGTAATCGACATGCAGCACTTCCGGCGCCGTCAGGCCGATGCCGCGCAAATATTGCGAGATCGCCACGAAAGGATAGGCATCCTCGGCAATATGGGCGACCTTGGGATAGGGCTTGCCATCAAGAACCGGCGGACCTTCCGGCCGCTTCGGCCAGTCCATAAGGACCAGGGTTTCGCCGGTCGCGGTCTCAAGACTTTCATAGGCCCGCATCGAGGCGTCGCCAGTCAGGAACCTGCGGCTCGCACCGGCATAGCCATGGAGGTTCAGAAATTCGCGGATCGCCAGCACGCGGCTTATGCGCGAAAGGGCAGGGGCCGGTGCGGTGATTGTCACCCGGCGTCCCGTGCCCTCATGCTCCAACTTCATCACGATCCGGTCGGCGGGCAGAAGATCGCCGGCCATTTCCGGCCATTCGACAAGGCAGATACCGGATGACAGCGCTTCGTCGAAACCGAGCTCGTCGAGTTCGGAGGAATCACCCAGCCGGTAGAGATCGAAATGCGCGACTGGAATTCGCAGCTCGTCATAGGATTGCACGAGCGTGAAGGTCGGGCTCGGCACTTCCAGATCGACGTCGTCGGCCACTGCACGGATCAGCGCCCGGGCAAAGGTCGATTTACCGGCGCCGAGATCGCCCGAAAGTGCCACGCAATCGCCCGGCTTCAGCGCCAGTGCCAGATCCTCGCCGAACTCTATCGTGTCCCGCTCACCGGCAAGGATCAGCGTCAGCGACTGGCCGTCACTCATTCGGCCGCGACCGAATGGAATGAGGCGTTGGTCGGAATGCGGCAGGTGACCGTCGTGCCTTCACCGGCCCGGCTGTCGATAGCAACATCGCCATTATGCAGGTGGACAAAGCTTTCGACGATCGAAAGCCCGAGGCCCGCACCGCTGCGCTTGCCATCCTTGGCCTGCGCCTTGAAGCGGTCGAACACGGTCTTCAGCATGTCCGGAGGAATGCCGGGACCGCGGTCTCGCACCGAGAAGAACACGTTTGCCGCATCGCGCCAGCAATTGAGCGTGATCGTCGAATTCTCCGGCGAGAAATTCGTCGCATTGGTCAGAAGCTTGATCAGGATCTGCTTCAACCGCTGCTGGTCCGCCACGATCGTGCCCATTCCGGCGGGCGCGATGATTTCCAGCGTCATGTTATTTTCCTGCAGCCGATCGGCAATCTGCATCGCCACGTCGTCCAGCAGGTCCTCGATCGCCAGCTCCGAATAGTTCAGTTCCATGATGCCCGCATCGACGGTCGCGAGATCGAGAATGTCGTTGACGATGGTGAGCAGAACCGAAGACGAGGTCGAGATATGGTCGATATATTCGGCTTGCCGGTCGTTCAGCGTGCCGATACCGGGCGTCTTCAGAAGGTCGGTAAAGCCGATGATATTGGTCAGCGGCGAACGCAGCTCGTAGGAAACGTGCTGGACGAAATCATTCTTCAGCTCGTCGGCCTTGCGCAGCGCCTCGTTCTTTTCCTTCAGCGCCGTTTCGGCCTGCACGCTGGCCGTCTTGTCGACAAAGGTCAGCATCGTTTGTGCATTCGGCAGAGGTGTGACCGCGTAATCGAGGATCAGCCCGGTATAAAGCTGGAACTTGCCGTCGAGTGTTGGTCTCTCGTCATCGAAAGCGGTAAGCGCCTGCGCAAACCTGCGCCAGCCGTCCGGTTCGGCATAGGAGGCGGCACATGCAGCCTCGATCGTCTTGATATGGGTGCCGGGTTCCGCCTGTTCGGCGGTAATGCCCCAGAGTGCCCGGAAGGCCGGGTTCGACAGCCGGATGCGGCCATCAGGGCCAAATACCGCAACACCTTCGGTCAGATGATCGATCGTCTCGCCCTGGACGCGCACCAGCGTGTTGTAGCGTGCTTCGAGATCCACCTGTTCGGTGAGGTTTTCGAACACCCAGGTCGCACCGCCCTGCGGGTGGGCCGTGGCGATGACGCGCAGCGTCTGGCCGTTCGGCAGATGCCAGGTATCTGTCTTGGTATCGAGCGACTGGTAGACGGCAAGCGCCGTATCCTTCCAGTTCCGCCAGTTCAGCTGTTCCGGCAGCTTGCCGTTGGTGCGCAGATTGTCCAGCAGTTCGCTGTTGTCCGGCTTTGATTCGAGGAACGGCAGATCCAGATCCCAGAGCTGCATGAAGGCCTGGTTGTAGAATTGCAGGCGGCGCTTGCTGTCGAAGATCGCCACCGGCGTTGCCAGATGGTCGAGCGTTTCGGCATGGCTTTTCAGCGTCCGCTTCAGTTCCTCGCGTACGGCCTCCGCTTCGGATACATCGATCGCCATGCCCGCCGAACCGTCGGTCGTCACCACATCGACGACATCCAGCACGGTTCGATTGCCGTGAACGACGGTCGAAAGCCGGTCATGGTAAGGCGATGTGACGGTGGCCTTGGCCCGGATCATCTCGCGGCTGACCGTGCCGAGCAGTTCGCGGCCTTCTTCCACCGCGCGTGCGGAACTGACAGCATCGACAGCCTCGCCATAGGCATGGTTGACCCAGGCGAGCTTGCCCTGGCCATCACGGCGCCAGACCGGTTGTTCGATCGTGTCGAGCAGCGATTCGAACATCGAGATCGAGCTTCCCAGACGATCACGCTCGATCTTCAGCTCGGCAAGTTCCGCCCTCAGATTGTTGAGCGCAAGGAAACGCACGAAAGCCTTGCCGCCCGAAACCCGGCCTTGAACTTCAAGAACCTCGTCTCTGGCGGTCTCGATCACCATGTCGAAGCTTCGCGCATGGCTCCTGAGCTCGTCGATCGCTTTTTCGAGTTCCGCAGCCGAGCCGGGACGAAGCCAGCGGCCGAAAGCGAGGAATTCCCGATCTGCCTGCGGAGCACCCGTCTCGACGGGGAGGTGACCGAGGAATTCAGCCTTTGGCGAGCCGCTTTCCCACACGACGATCCGCCGGTTCTTGTCGGCGATCAGTGCTTCATATTTCGAGATTCGCTGCTGCGCTTCCGATAACGCGCCGCGCATTTCTTCCGTCTCGACTTCCATATTGCCGCGCTGGCGCACCAGCCAGACGGTCGAAAGCAGCGCAGCACCCAGCGCACCGATGACGACCGAGGAGACGATGACCTGTGCCGAAGAGAACAGCTGGACAGCCGTTTCTTCTTGCGCGAAGGCAGCCGTCGGCAATGCGACCAGCGCAGTCCCGGAAAGAAGGGAACGGGCGATCCGCTTAAGCCGGATATAGGTTTTTCTGCCGTATCCGCTGTTCGCGAAATACGGGTTTCCAAAAGCGCGCATGCGCAAGCCAGAAACTGGATCGGCCTGCTTTGACAGGCTCGTTTTTTTTACCGCCATGACCGGTGTGTCTCCGTCCAATTGCCGCTCATCGACAAGACATACCACTTCGCACCTTGCCCGAAGCCGAATGGCCGAGAGGTCGAATCAAGTCCCAAAACAATACGTGTTCGGCGGATAGGCGGGAAGGGATGAAGGCAAAAAAGAAGCCGCAGCCCTTTGTCAAGGCTGCGGCCACAAGATGTTGTGGATTAACCGGCTAGCTATTAGTAGCGGTAGTGGTCAGCCTTGAATGGGCCTTGGGCCGGAACGCCGATATAGGCGGCCTGCTCATCGGAAAGCACCGAAAGCTTCACGCCGAGCTTGTCGAGATGCAGGCGAGCGACCTTCTCGTCTAGATGCTTCGGCAGGATATAGACTTCGTTCTTGTACTCGCCCTGCTTGGTGAACAGCTCGATCTGGGCCAGCGTCTGATTGGTGAACGAAGCGGACATGACGAAGGACGGGTGACCGGTCGCGTTGCCGAGGTTCAAGAGACGGCCTTCCGAAAGAAGGATCATCCGGTTGCCCTTCGGGAACTCGATGATATCGACCTGCGGCTTGACGTTGGTCCACTTGAGGTTCTTCAGAGCGGCGACCTGGATCTCGTTGTCGAAGTGACCGATGTTGCCGACGATCGCCATGTCCTTCATCTCGCGCATATGCTCGATGCGGATGACGTCCTTGTTGCCGGTCGTGGTGATGAAGATGTCGGCAGACGATACGACGTCTTCGAGCGTGACGACCTCAAAACCGTCCATGGCGGCCTGCAATGCGCAGATCGGATCGACTTCGGTAACCTTGACGCGCGCGCCGGCGCCCTGCAGCGAAGCGGCCGAACCCTTGCCCACGTCGCCGTAACCGCAGACGACGGCAACCTTGCCGGCCATCATCACATCGGTGCCGCGGCGAATGCCGTCGACCAGCGATTCCTTGCAGCCATACTTGTTGTCGAACTTCGACTTGGTGACCGAGTCGTTGACGTTGATCGCCGGGAAGGGCAGCAACCCCTTCTTGGAGAGTTCGTAGAGACGGTGAACACCTGTGGTGGTTTCTTCGGTGACGCCCTTGATTGCGTCGCGCTGCTTGGTGAACCAGCCCGGCGAAGCCTTGAGGCGCTTGTTGATCTGCGCGAACAGGATCTCTTCTTCTTCCGAACCCGGATTGGAGAGAACGTCCTCGCCGGCTTCGGCGCGGGCGCCGAGCAGGATGTACATGGTGGCATCACCGCCATCATCGAGGATCATGTTGGAGCTACCGCCATCGGTCCACTGGAAGATCTTGTCGGTATATTCCCAGTATTCGGTCAGGCTTTCACCCTTGACGGCAAAGACCGGAATGCCGGCGGCAGCGATTGCGGCAGCGGCATGGTCCTGGGTCGAGAAGATGTTGCAGGAGGCCCAGCGGATATCGGCACCGAGTTCCTTCAGCGTCTCGATAAGTACGGCCGTCTGGATCGTCATGTGCAGCGAACCGGAGATGCGGGCACCCTTGAGCGGTTTCGAAGTGCCGAACTCGCTGCGGCAGGACATCAGACCCGGCATTTCCGTCTCGGCAATGTCCAGTTCCTTGCGGCCGTAAGCGGCAAGGTTGATATCCGCGACGATGTAGTCCTTTTCAGTGCTCATAAAGCTCTCCGATAACGTTGCATGGCGCGCAGCAGGAAAACGGGGACCCCGCTGGCTCAAACTCCCATGCGGTGTAGCAGGCTTCCCGGCCGCTTGCAACGTTGATATAAAGAGGTCTTTATATGTTTATGTGGTGCCGCTAATCAGGCTTCTTCGCCGAATTTGTTGGCGATCAGCGCTTCCAGCGCATCGAGCGCTTCTCCAGCCTGAACACCTTCGGCCGCGACGTCGATGCAACAGCCCGTGCTGGCGGCAAGCATCATCAGCCCCATGATCGAGGTGCCGCCGACGCTCATGCCGTCCTTTGAAACGGTCACCTGCGCATCAAAACCTTCGACCATCTGGACGAATTTGGCGGATGCCCGGGCATGCAGCCCGCGCTTGTTGACGATCACGAATTGGCGGGAGGGGGCAGACATTGAGCTCAGGGCCTCACTTGCCGCTCAGCACGCGGCTGGCAACGTTGATGTATTTGCGCCCGGCCTCGGATGCTTCCGCCAGAGCCTTCTCCATATTGTCCTCGCCGCGTATGCCTGCAAGCTTGATCAGCATCGGCAGGTTGACGCCGGCGATCACTTCGGTCGTGCCGCTTTCCATGACGGAGATCGAAAGATTGGATGGCGTACCGCCAAACATGTCGGTCAGGATGATGACGCCCTTGCCTGCATTGGCTCGCGCGACCGCATCGACGATATCCTGTCGCCGCTGATCCATGTCATCCTCGGGACCGATACAGACGGTTTCGATGAATTTCTGGGGTCCGACGACATGCTCCACCGCATGTCTAAACTCCTCAGCCAGCTTGCCATGGGTGACAAGCACCAGTCCGATCATGAAAATACGCCCCCTGATTTCAAAGCTCGCGGCCCATATCGTAACGCACTGGTGCCGTAAAGCGGCGGGATGCCATCTTCGCCAACTGGAAATGAAGTTCAAGTCAAAAAATCGGGCGCAGCGCTCACCAAAAAGGCGCTTCCTGCCTCCAGGCGGGCATGAGGGCGCCGATAATCGCCAGCGGATCTGCTGCCCTATCGGCAATTCTGACAAGCGGCAGCCTGCCGAAATCTCCGATTTGCCAATACTCGTTTTCGGGCGGAAGCCGTTCCGTCGCGTTAACTGAAACCACTTGAATGGCAAGGTCGAGCGGTGCAGAAGCGACATGGTCCATTTTAACAATGCCGCTGCCGCGCAGCTCCATCTGCCCGGTTATGCTCGGAGGGCAGGTCGCAACAAGCCGACCATCCTTCTGGTCGAGGAAAACTTGGTCATCCGAAATCAGCGCCGAAAAAGCCTTGGCGCGACGGGCGAGGGTGAGGCAGGTAAAGGCCATCATCGATTTGCCGATACCCGATGGGCCGAGAAAGATCAGCCCGCGTTCGCCCACAACAATGGCTGTGCCGTGAACGTTTCGAGTCATGCTGCGTTGCCTGCGGGAAGAGAAAGAGTGAAGCGCGCGCCGGTCGCCTCCTGTGCCTTGCCGTGCAGGTTTTCCGCCTTCAGGCTGCCGCCATGCGCCTCTGCGATCTGTCGGCTGATGGAAAGCCCAAGCCCCGAATTCTGGCCAAAACTCTCGCCGTCCGGGCGATCCGTGTAAAAACGCTCGAAGATCCGGTCGATATTTTCCGCCTGGATACCGGGGCCGTTATCGTCGACTGTGATGACCACCTTATCCTTGCTGCGGGAAAGACGGATGGAAAGCCGGCCGCCTTTCTCGGGTACGAAGGAGCGCGCATTCTCGATCAGGTTGGTGACGATCTGTCCGAGACGCAGGTCGTGACCGTTGACCACATAGATATGGCGGTCGCCGCCCTTGTGGTCGATCGCAAGATCGATCTCGACCGGCTTGCGTCCGCTGCGGATCTGCCGGGAAATATCGACCAGATTGCTCAGCAGTGTCTCCATGTCGACCGGCGCCGAATCCGTGCGAGCAAGTTCCGCATCCAGACGAGATGCATCGGAAATATCGCTGATGAGACGATCCAGCCGGCGCACGTCATGGAAGATGATTTCCGTCAGCCGTCGTTTCGAATCCTCGGATTTCGCCAGCGGTAGTGTTTCGACAGCGCTGCGCAGCGAGGTCAGCGGGTTCTTCAATTCGTGGCTGACATCGGCGGCAAAGCTCTCGATTGCGTCAATGCGGTCGTAAAGCGCATTGGTCATGTCACGCACTGCGATGGACAGGTTGCCGATTTCATCCTGGCGATAGGAGAAGTCCGGAATCTCCTCACGCTGCTTGGCACCGCGGCGCACCCGGATGGCGGCCGCAGAAAGGCGGCGCAGCGGATTTGCGATGGTTGACGACAGAAGCAGCGACAGCACGATATTAACGAGCGTCGCCACGCCGAAGACGCGCATGATGGCAAGACGTTCGGCGTGAACGATCTTGTCGATATCGCCGGCCTGTGTCGACAGAAGCAAAACGCCGAGAACCGCCCGGAAGCGCTGGACAGGAACCGCGACGGAAACGATCAGTTCGCCGCGCTCGGTAATACGCACCAGCGCGCCGCGAACACCGGTCAGCGCATTCATCACTTCCGGATAGATCGAGCCATCGCCGCCCGGCGCTTCCTTGTAGATCGGCAGGTTGCCAGGCTGGAGCAGCCGGTTGAACATGCCCGACATCCACTCGCTCCAGGTCTGCGTCTCGTTCTCGACCGGTGGCAGATCGTAGCGAAGAACCTGTCCGCGGGAATAGAGATGCCGCGAATCGAGTAGCAGGTTGGCATCCGCATCGAACAGGCGGGCGCGTGTTCTGGTGGGAGAAATCAGTCGTCGAAGTACTGGCGCAACGCGCTCCGGATCTATCGGAAAATCGAGATCCTCATCGTTCGGCACCGGCGTGATGCTTTGCCCGGCTTGCAGTTCCAGCAGCTTTTCGGGGTCGATAGTGATCGAATTCGTGTCGACGGAGGCGGATGCCGAAATTGCGGCTGAAATGATCTCGCCCTGGGTCAGAAGGCTTTCCACGCGGGCGTCGATCAGCCCCTCGCGGAATTGGTTCAGGTAGAGGATGCCGGCCACGAGAACGACAGTCGCGGCGATATTGAAGAATAGGATACGCCGTGTAAGGCTCGAAAACACGGCATGGCCAAACAGTCGCCGGATGATGGTGAAGACATGCGGCCAGTGCCGGCGCGCCTTGGGCTTCGCCGGTGCCGTCTCCGTTTCGTGGTTTTCGAGCAGTCTGTCTGCCACGTCTTATCCTTCCACCGGGCCAGTCTATCGCTGACCCGGTCGTGGCTTCAAGTTAACCTGTTGTAACGCGACGCGTCAGGCTGCTTCGCGGAAGCGATAGCCGACACCGTAAAGCGTTTCGATCATGTCGAAATCCGTGTCAACCATCTTGAACTTCTTGCGCAGTCGCTTGATGTGGCTGTCGATCGTGCGGTCGTCGACATAGACCTGCTCGTCATAGGCTGCATCCATCAGCGCATCGCGGCTCTTCACAACGCCGGGGCGTTGGGCCAGCGAGTGCAGAATAAGGAACTCCGTGACCGTAAGCGTCACGGGCTCGCCTTTCCAGGTGCAGGTATGCCGCTCTTGGTCCATTGCCAGTTGCCCGCGCTCCAAAGTACGGGCGGCGATCTGGTCGGCCGTGGGCTTCATGCCCGGCGCCTGAAGATCACGGCTTCCGGCGCGGCGCAAAATGGCCTTCACCCGCTCCACCAGAAGGCGCTGCGAGAACGGCTTGGTGATGAAATCGTCGGCGCCCATCTTGAGACCGAACAATTCATCGATTTCCTCATCCTTCGAGGTGAGGAAGATAACCGGAAGGTCCGATTTCTGCCGCAGGCGGCGAAGAAGCTCCATGCCGTCCATGCGTGGCATCTTGATGTCGAAAATGGCAAGCTGCGGTGGGCGGGCGACCAGACCGTCCAGCGCCGATGCGCCGTCCGTATAAGTCTCGACCTTGTAGCCCTCCGCCTCGAGCGCGATCGACACCGAAGTCAGAATATTCCGGTCATCGTCTACGAGCGCGATTGTCTGCATACCGTCCATCTCCATTGCCATTTCGTGCGCATCTCCAGGTAATGACTTCTCGCCAACCCCCAGCCCTCGCCATGCGCTTCATGAGGAGAAAGGTGGAACAAATTGTGGCAAAGTTAAAGGGTAGCGATTTGCTTTCGTGTTCAATTGCGCGGCTCAACCCCTCAAAACTGCCTATTATCAAGCGCATTAAAACGCTCGACTAACCGATTTAAAAAGAAATAAATTTCTTTAAATCGATTAAATAATTGATTTCGTTGATATATTCTATTGCTCTCGCTTGCCGTTTTGAAAAACAGCAACTAGGTTCACGCCTCAATACCAATCCCGTCAATTGTAACCTGAGGTGAGCGCGTATGGAGCAGCTTGGACTTTATAACCCGGCAAATGGCGTAGCAGCGATCGGCCTCGAAAAGGTTTCTCGCGTCAACTACAATCTGTCTGAGGTCGAGCTCTACGAAGAAGCCATTCGCCGCGGCGAGGCCGATCTGACCGCAGATGGTGCGTTGCGCGCTGTCACTGGCCAGCACACCGGCCGCTCGCCGAAGGACAAGTTCGTCGTGCGCGATGCCGTGACCGAAGACAAGATCTGGTGGGACAATAACAAGCCCATGTCTCCTGAGCATTTTGCCGTTCTGAAGGCTGATATGCTCGCCCATGCAGCGGGCAGGGAACTTTTCGTCCAGGACCTTATCGGCGGTGCCGATGCCGACAACGCGCTTCCCACGCGTGTCGTCACTGAATTTGCCTGGCATGCACTGTTCATCCGCAATCTTCTGATCCGTCCGAAGCGCGATACGCTCGGCTCGTTCGAACAGAAGCTGACCATCATTAACCTGCCGAGCTTCAAGGCCGACCCCGAGCGCCACGGGTGCCGCACCGAAACCGTGATCGCCTGCGATCTCGCCAACGGCCTCGTCCTCATCGGCGGCACATCCTATGCCGGTGAGAACAAGAAGTCGGTATTCACTGTCCTCAACTACCTTTTGCCTGCCAAGGGCGTCATGCCCATGCATTGCTCGGCTAATGTCGGCGCCGAAGGCGATACCGCCGTGTTCTTCGGCCTTTCCGGCACCGGCAAGACGACGCTTTCTGCCGATCCGGCCCGCACGCTGATCGGCGATGACGAGCATGGCTGGGGCGAAAACGGAGTCTTCAACTTCGAAGGCGGCTGCTATGCCAAGGCGATCAAGCTTTCGGCCGAAGCCGAGCCTGAAATCTATGCCGCGACCCGCCGTTTCGGCACCGTGCTCGAAAATGTCGTGCTCGACGAGAACCGCGTGCCGAATTTCGACGACAATTCGCTGACGGAAAACACCCGCAGCGCCTATCCGCTGCATTTCATTCCGAACGCTTCGGAAACCGGCCTTGCGCCGCATCCGAAGACGATCATCATGCTGACGGCGGATGCCTTCGGCGTCATGCCGCCGATAGCCAGGCTGACGCCGGAACAGGCCATGTACCACTTCCTCTCCGGTTATACCGCCAAGGTCGCCGGTACGGAAAAGGGCGTAACCGAGCCGGAAGCGACCTTCTCCACCTGCTTCGGCGCTCCGTTCATGCCGCGTCATCCGGCCGAATACGGCAACCTGTTGAAGGAGTTGATCGCCAAGCACGGGGTCGATTGCTGGCTGGTCAATACCGGCTGGACCGGTGGCGCCTACGGCACCGGCCGCCGCATGCCGATCAAGGCCACCCGTGCGCTGCTGACGTCTGCCCTGAACGGCAGCCTGAAGAATGCCGAATTCCGCATCGACGCCAATTTCGGCTTCGCGGTTCCGGTTTCGGTCGAGGGTGTCGAAACCGCGATCCTCGATCCGGGCTCGACCTGGGCCGACAGCCTTGCCTATGACAACCAGGCGGCAAAGCTGGTTTCGATGTTCATCAAGAACTTCGAAAAGTTCGAGGCTCACGTCGATGCCAAGGTCAAGGATGCCGCGCCTGGATTGCTGATCGCCGCCGAGTAAGCGCAAAACGTGTGATTCACGTGGAACCGTCGGTCGGGTAACACCTGACCGGCGGTTTTCTTTTGTCCACGTTTGTGGGAAAGATGCGCGCCGGAGAATATCATGGCCAGCAATCCCCTCATCATCAACAGCCGCATCACCATCGCCGCATGGGAACTGACCGAACAGTTCGTGCTGGCAGGCGGTCCCGGTGGCCAGAACGTCAACAAGGTCTCGACTGCCGTTCAGCTGTTCTTCGACCTCGTGAACTCTCCGTCGCTTCCGGATCGCGTGAAGACGAATGCCTTGAAGCTTGCCGGGAAACGGGTGTCGAAGGATGGCGTGTTGATGATAGAGGCAAGCCGCTCCCGCAGTCAGGAGCGTAACCGCGAAGATGCACGCGAAAGGCTGAAGGAACTGATCCTCGAAGCCGCCAAGCCGCCGCCGCCCGTCCGCAAGGCGACGAAACCGACGAAGGGTTCGGTGGAACGACGGCTGAAGGCGAAATCCGGCCGTTCGGATGTGAAGAAAATGCGCGGCAAGCCAACTGGCGACTGAACAGGGAGACGGATATGGCGACCTTGCTGAACGGAATTCGCCAGCTGCCTGGCTATCTGGATCGTCCCGCACAGGAAAATCTGGTCGAAATCATCCGCCGGATCGTTACCGAAGCACCCCTTTATACGCCTGCCATGCCCGGTACCGGCAAGCCGATGTCGGTCAGGATGACCAATTGCGGGCAGCTAGGCTGGGTGACGGACAAGGAGCGCGGTTATCGATATCAACCCACCCACCCCCAGACGGGAAGACCCTGGCCAGCCATTCCTCTTGAATTGATGGCGTTATGGCAGAAACTGGCCGGATATTCGAAACCGCCCGAAGCCTGTCTGGTGAATTTCTATACTGACGACGCGAAGATGGGCCTGCATCAGGACAAGGATGAAAACGAGCTTGCCGCGCCCGTTCTGTCGATTTCGCTCGGCAATAGCTGCCTCTTTCGCGTCGGCGGTCTGGAGCGGAAGGATCCGACCAGTTCCTTCAAGCTGCAGAGTGGCGATATCGTGCTGCTCGGCGGGGAGGGCAGGCTCGCCTTCCATGGCGTGGACCGCCTCTATCCGGGAACTTCTACGCTGCTGAAAAACGGCGGGCGGATCAATCTGACGTTAAGGCGAGTGACCTAGTTTGGACGCCGGGCAATACCGGCAAGGGTAAAGACGTTGTGCGCGACAGGCAGGATCTTCAGTTTGCGGCGGTGATCGCTGGTTGCGGCATTCTTGTCGGCTTCGTCTATCACCTTCAACTATGGACATTCCGCCCTGATGGCTACTCGGTTCTTTCCGAGCGGCTAGCCTATTGGGATTTTACCAACCTCTGGTCGGGAGGACGGCTCGCAACCGAAGGCCGGGTGGATGCCATATTCGATGTCGAGGCCTATCGCTTGGCGCTGCGCGGATGGTTTGGCTCCGGCCTGCCGGATCAGGAGTGGAGTTATCCGCCGTCGATACTGTTGATCGGCGTTCCCCTGTCGCTTTTGCCATTGCCATTGGCCTACGGCATCTGGACGGTGGCAACATTGGCTTGCCTCTATCTGGCCGTGAAGAACCTGAGGCTTCCAGCCATTGTGACACTGGCGTTGCTTTTCTCGCCTGCCGCGGTGATGAACTCGATTTTCGGCCAGAACGGCGCTCTCACAGCTGCACTTCTCATCGGCACTTTGCTTCTCCTGCCCCACCGGCCCGTTTTGGCGGGCATTCTGGCCGGCCTGCTTACGATCAAGCCGCATCTCGGTTTGTTGTTGCCATTCTGTTTTCTGGCAGCAGGGCAATACCGGGCCATCATGGCGGCGATCCTCACCACGATCGTGCTCATCGTCCTGACGGGCCTGCTATTTGGTTTCGAGGTATGGACCGGCTTTTTCAAAGAGACCGGACCTCTCATGCGGAAAATCATGGAGGCGGACTATCCGCAACCCTATCACAAAAATGCCCTGACGGCCTTCATTCTGGGCCGATGGCTGGGGTTTGGTATCGCGGGGGCCTATTTTCTACAGGCTCTCGTAACCTTGTTGGCGATTATAGCCTCAGTTCGGATCTGGCGACCCGAGTTCATGATGGACAATCGCCTGCGCGCCCTTCTGACAGGCGTTCTGGCAATTCTCGCCACACCCTACGCATATTCCTACGATGCAATACCCTATTGCCTTGCCGTGGCCTGTTTTTTCCTCGCCGATCGGCGTTTGCCACGCTGGCCGATCGCGGTGGCGTATCTTTGGCCGCTTTTCCTGCATGTCCTCAATGGCCAGGGCATCGGCATAGGGATCTTGCCGCCGGCCGTTTTCGCAGGCGCGATGGTCAGACTGGCAATAGTGGACGACAGGTCGACAAGAAAACGCACGAATCTAGCGCTCTCTAAAGCTTCCTGAGCGAGACCGTCTCGATGAAATGATTGCGGCTCTTGCGCAGGATGATGTCGGCGCGGGGACGGGTTGGGATAATGTTCTGGCGAAGGTTTTTGAGGTTGATGTTTTCCCAAAGCCCTTCGGCGACGGCCAATGCCGCATCCGTGTCGATCGCCGCATATTTCTTGAAGAACGATGTCGGATCGCGGAAAGCGGTCTCGCGCAACTTCATGAAGCGCTGCACATACCACTGATGGATTTGCTCTTCGTCCGCATCGATATAGATCGAGAAGTCGAAGAAATCCGAAACGATCGGCACGATCTTGCCGTCCGCCGGCAGCGGCCGCGATTGCAGCACGTTGATGCCTTCGAAGATCAGGATGTCCGGTCGGTCAACAAGCGTATGCGCGTCGGGCAGGACATCATAGGTCAGGTGCGAATATTGCGGCGCCCTGACATTCGGCTCGCCGGCCTTGATCGCCGAAAGAAACCGCAGAATCTGGCCGACGTCATAGCTTTCCGGAAAACCCTTGCGCTGCATCAGGCCGTCGCGCTGAAGCACGGCGTTCGGATAGAGAAAGCCGTCCGTGGTGATCAGGTCCACCTTCGGGCTCGATGGCCAGCGCGCTAGCAGTTCCTTCAGCACACGTGCCGTCGTCGATTTGCCGACTGCAACCGATCCGGCAATGCCGATGATGAAAGGCGTCTTGGAAACGTCGGGCAGGCTCAAAAACCGGTTTCGCTGCCGAAACAGTTGCTGCGACGCCTCGACATGGGTCGACAGAAGGCGCGACAACGACAGATAGATCTGCCGAACCTCATCAATATTGATCGGATCGTCCAGCGAGCGCAGGCGCGCGATTTCATCGGATGTCAGCGTCAGTGGCGTATCGGCGCGAAACTTGGCCCACTCGTTCGCTGTAAAGTGATGATAAGGAGAATAATACTCTGTCATCGGGCTGACTTCCGACACTTCGACGGGCTGCGGTGCGCTACTCATGACTTGGGCCGGCTCGCCTTTTCCTGCAGTCCAGATTGCGCGGTCCTGCGTTGAAGTTCGTCCAGCACATCCTGCAATGGAATCTCTGCAATATTCAATACGACTAACAGATGATAGAGCAGGTCGGCGCTTTCGGAGGCGAGGTCCTTTTTGTCCTGGGCAAGCGCGGCAATTACCGTCTCCACCGCCTCCTCGCCAAGCTTCTTGGCGGCTTTGGTCTGGCCTGCCGCGGCAAGTTTCGCTGTCCAGGATTCATCCGGTGAGGCTTTTGCCCGTGCCGCGACGATCTTTTCGAGATCGCTGAGAGTGAATTCGCTCAAGTCTTTGTCCTCCGGTCCCGAAACTTAGTCGAGACGCATGGCGATGCCGTGATCAGCCATATAGCGTTTTGCCTCTCCGACCGTATAGGTGCCGAAGTGGAAAATCGATGCGGCGAGAACCGCCGTCGCATGACCTTGTTTGACGCCAGCCACGAGATCGTCGAGATCCCCGACGCCGCCCGATGCAATCACTGGCACACGCACTGAGTCCGCAATCGCGCGGGTCAGCTCCAGATCGTAGCCGACCTTGGTGCCGTCACGGTCCATCGAGGTGACCAGTAACTCTCCGGCGCCGCGCTCGACCATACGCTGAGCAAAATCGACGGCGTCGATCCCAGTCGGATTACGGCCGCCATGGGTGAAGATCTCCCATCGGTCCGCTTCGCCTGCTGCCGAAACCTTCTTGGCATCGATCGACACGACGATGCACTGGTTGCCGAACTTGTCGGCGGCTTCCGCGACGAAATCGGGATTGTTCACCGCTGCCGAATTGATCGAAACCTTGTCGGCACCGGCCAGCAGCAGCTTGCGGATATCGCCAACCGCGCGCACGCCGCCACCGACGGTCAGCGGCATGAAGCAATGGTCAGCCGTGCGGGCGACGACATCGAAGATCGTCTCGCGATTGTCGGAAGAGGCGGTGATGTCGAGAAAGCAGAGCTCGTCGGCACCGGCCAGATCATAGGCCTTGGCCGCTTCCACCGGATCGCCAGCATCGACCAGATCGAGAAAGTTGACGCCCTTGACGACGCGGCCGTCCTTCACGTCGAGGCAGGGGATGACGCGGGCTTTGAGGGTCATGCTGCACGACCTTTCGCGGCGCGGATCAGCGCCAGTGCTTCGGTGGGATCGATACGGCCGTCATAAAGCGCGCGACCGGAAATCGCGCCTTCGAGGCGGGCCGCATCCGGCTCGAGCATCCGGCTGATGTCGTCGAGCGAGGCAAGCCCGCCCGAGGCGATGACCGGAATTGAGACTGCATTGGCGAGTTCCAGCGTCGAAGCCCAGTTGATACCGGCCAGAATGCCATCGCGGTCGATATCGGTATAGATGATCGCGGACACGCCGGCGCCCTCGAACTTCTTCGCAAGCTCGATCACGCCGAGTTCGGAGGCTTCCGCCCAGCCCTCGACCGCCACCTTGCCGCCCTTGGCATCGATGCCGACTGCGACCTTGCCCGGAAACTGCTTGCAGGCCTCGATGACGAGCGCCGGATCACGCACCGCAACGGTGCCGAGAATGACGCGCGCCAGCCCGCGGCTGAGCCAGCTTTCGATATGGTCGAGCGTGCGGATGCCGCCACCGAGCTGCACCGGGTTCTTTGTCGATTTCAGGATCGCATCGACCGCTGCTCCATTGACGCTCTCGCCGGCAAACGCGCCGTTGAGATCGACCACATGCAGCCACTCGAACCCCTGGTCTTCAAAGGCTTTCGCCTGCGCGCCGGGGTCGGGATTGTAGACGGTCGCCTGCTCCATGTCGCCAAGCTTGAGACGCACGCACTGGCCGTCCTTAAGGTCGATAGCCGGGAAAAGGATCATCTTTTTGGTCCTAGAATAGATGCGCGAGCCTTAAGGCTTCCAGCGCAGGAAGTTGGAAATTAGGGCGAGGCCGAGTTTCTGGCTCTTTTCCGGATGGAATTGCGAACCCGCCATGTTGTCGCGTCCGACGAATGCCGTCATCGCGCCACCATATTCGGTCGTGGCGATCACTTCGGCAGGATTGGTCGCGGCAAGATGGTAGGAATGGACGAAATAGGCGTGCAGCCCGTCCGGTCCGGTCGGAATCCCGTCAAACATCGGGTGAGGGGTGGTAAGTTCCAGCGTATTCCAGCCGATCTGCGGGATCTTCAGGTCTGGATCGGATGGCGTCATCTCGACGACATCGCCCTTGATCCATCCAAGCCCTTCGGTCGTGGTCTTTTCCAGCCCGCGCGAGGACATGAGCTGCATGCCGACACAGATGCCGAGGAAAGGCCGTGCCTTCTGCTCGACCGCTTCGATCAGCGCTTCATTCATGCCCGAAACAAGGCCGGCGCGGCAATCTGCATAGGCGCCGACACCCGGCAGCACGACGCGGTCCGCTGCGGCAACGACATCCGGCTTGTCGGTCAGCTCGATGGCAGCATCGATGCCGGCCTCGCGGGCGGCCCGTTCGAATGCCTTGGTGGCCGAGCGCAGGTTGCCCGAGCCGTAGTCGATGATTGCGACGCGCATCAGCGTCCTCCGTGATCGAAAAGTCCGAGAGCCGGACCTTGCCAGCCCGAAACGGGCGGCTGTTTTGTCTTTGCCCAATCCGCAGAAGAGGGCAGGGGCTGCGTCTCTTTCTGCGGCAGGGCGGAAAAATAGATCTCTTCTGCGGTCTCTCTGTCTGTCGCGCTGATTACGCTTTCGAGCGTCCAGCCGCGGCGGGCGAGAGAGTTGGCGTAATGGTTACGGCCTTCGAGCGCGACCAGGACATGTATCGCAAAGCCGAGCAGCAATCCGCCAAGCCAGAAGCCCTGTGTGCCCATCAGCAAGGCTCCGGCGACCTGCAACACGAGCGCGAAAATTCCCGCAAGCCAGAGCCGATGCCAGATCAGCCAGATCCAGGAAAAGATGAGCGCCATCCAGGAAAACCCGTCGGGCAGGAAAAGCGTCGAGCGGTGATCCCTGTCGGGACCATTCGGCGGTATCAGAACGAGATAGCTTCTCAAGGATGATCTCCCGGAAGCGTCAGGCGAGCGTTCCCTTTGTGGACGGAACGCGGTTGGCCTGTCGCGGATCGATTTCGGTCGCAACGCGCAGAACGCGCGCCACGGATTTGAAGCAGGTCTCGGCGATATGATGGTTGTTGGCGCCGTAATGGTTGAGGATATGCAGGGTGATCCCGGCATTCTGTGCCAGCGCCTGGAAGAATTCGCGCACCAGTTCCGTATCGAATGTGCCGATCTTCGGTGCCGAAAACGCAACATTCCAGAGGAGGAAAGGCCGGCCCGACACGTCGATTGCAGCCTTCGTCATCGTCTCGTCCATGGCGAGATCGAGCGAGGCATAACGGGTGATGCCGCGACGGTCGCCGAGCGCCTTGGAAATCGCCTGGCCGATCGCAATGCCGGTATCCTCGACCGTATGATGGTCATCGATATGCAGGTCGCCCTTCACGTCGATTTCCATGTCGATCAGCGAATGTCGCGAAAGCTGGTCGAGCATATGGTCGAAAAAGCCGACGCCCGTCGAAATCTTGGCCGCGCCGGTACCGTCCAAATTGACGGAAACGGAGACGGAGGTTTCATTGGTCTTGCGGGAAACGCTTCCCACGCGTGCGGCTGCGGTTTCGCCCATAGGGGTCTGCTCCAATTCTGATTGCCGCTCCTTATCAGCCGATTGGTGAAATATCCAGCAAAAGCACGGGCCTTTGCGACACCTTGTCGATCGGAGGCGGCGAGATTGTATTCGGCGATGAGCCACTTACATAGGTGTCGACACGATCCCGGCAAAGCCAGAGTGGTTTGGCGGGATTTCTTCGATCCAAAAGCCCGCTTTCAAAGGGGCAGACAGGTGTATTGATGACAACTATTATTACAGTCAGGAAGGGCGGCAAGGTGGTCATGGCCGGCGACGGTCAGGTGAGCCTAGGCCAGACCGTGATGAAGGGCAATGCGCGCAAAGTGCGCCGCATCGGCAAGGGCGGCGACGTGATCGCCGGGTTTGCAGGTGCCACGGCAGATGCCTTCACGCTTCTCGACCGTCTTGAAAAGAAGCTCGAGCAATATCCCGGCCAGTTGATGCGCGCCGCCGTCGAACTCGCCAAGGACTGGCGCACCGACAAATATCTTCGCAATCTTGAAGCCATGATGCTGGTCGCCGACAAGTCCACGACGCTGGCGATTACCGGCAATGGTGATGTACTTGAACCGGAACACGGCGCGATCGCCATCGGTTCCGGTGGCAACTACGCCTTCGCCGCAGCCCGCGCCCTGATGGACAGCGAAAAGTCCGCTGAAGACGTGGCGCGTCAGGCACTCGATATCGCAGCCGATATCTGCGTCTATACCAACCACAATCTCATCGTCGAAACGCTCGACGCCGAATAATCATCCATTCCCACAAGGGTCCCGCGGACCGGGCCGCATTGGCCGGCCGCAACGGGAAAGCCGAGAGGATCACATGACCAATTTCTCCCCCCGCGAAATCGTCTCCGAACTCGACCGTCACATCATCGGCCAGCATGATGCCAAGCGTGCGGTGGCGATCGCATTGCGCAACCGCTGGCGCCGCCATCAGCTCGACGAGAGCCTGCGTGACGAAGTGATGCCGAAGAACATCCTGATGATCGGCCCGACCGGCGTCGGCAAGACGGAAATCTCCCGCCGTCTCGCCAAGCTCGCCGGTGCGCCCTTCATAAAGGTCGAGGCGACAAAATTCACCGAGGTCGGGTATGTCGGCCGCGATGTCGAGCAGATCATCCGCGATCTCGTCGAGATCGGCATCGGCCTCGTGCGCGAAAAGAAGCGCACCGAAGTGCAAGCCAAGGCGCATCAGAGCGCCGAAGAGCGCGTGCTCGATGCACTGGTCGGTGCAACGGCCTCTCCCGCCACACGCGACAGCTTCCGCAAGAAGCTCCGCGCCGGTGAGCTGGACGACAAGGAAATCGAAGTCGAAGTGGCCGATAGCGGATCCGGCATGCCCGGTGGTTTCGATATCCCAGGCATGCCCGGTGCCAACATCGGCGTGCTCAACCTGTCGGAAATGTTCGGCAAGGCCATGGGCGGCCGCACCAAAAAGGTCAAGACGACCGTCGCGAAGTCCTATGGCGAACTGATCCGGGATGAATCCGACAAGCTGATCGACAACGAAGTCATTCAGCGTGAAGCTGTCCGTTCGGTCGAAAACGACGGTATCGTCTTCCTCGACGAGATCGACAAGATCGCCGCGCGTGACGGCGGAATGGGTGCTGGTGTTTCACGTGAAGGCGTTCAGCGCGACCTTCTGCCGCTCGTCGAAGGCACGACGGTTTCGACCAAATATGGACCGGTCAAGACGGATCACATCCTCTTCATCGCGTCGGGCGCCTTCCATGTTGCAAAGCCTTCGGATCTTCTGCCGGAACTTCAGGGCCGTCTGCCGATCCGCGTCGAACTTCGTCCGCTGACCAAGGAAGATTTCCGCCGCATCCTGACGGAAACCGAGGCCAGTCTCATCCGCCAGTACAAGGCGCTGATGGGCACTGAAGATCTGACCCTGGAATTCACCGAGGATGCGATCGATGCCTTGGCGGATGTCGCAGTTCACTTGAACTCGACGGTCGAGAATATCGGTGCTCGCCGCCTGCAGACGGTGATGGAGCGCGTGCTGGATGAAATCTCCTTCACCGCTCCGGATCAGGGCGGCACGTCGGTGAAGATCGATGCCGAATATGTCCGCAAGCATGTCGGCGATCTTGCGGCCGATACCGACCTGTCGCGCTACATTCTCTAATGCTCATGCGTGGCAGCCGGGCAACGTTCGGTTGCCACGCATCTCTGCCTTGACGCCTTTTTGAACGTCTTTATCTCGACATTCCAATATGTCTTAACGTATGGGTGACGCGCTTTCGCGAAGACGCGAGCGGCTTCCCAGATCGATCTGTCACAGTTTCTGGAGCCGGCAGTGGCGCAGATAAAACGCTGGGACACGGAAAATCTTGAAACGCACTCTTATTGCATTGCTGCTGACTGTCGCCTGGGCGGCTTCCTCGACCGGTCCGGTCATGGCCATGACCATCGTGCCGGAAGGCAATCGCAATGCCGTGCAGCCCAAGATCCCCGGCGCTTCCGTGCGCCGCACCCGCGCTGGCCGCACCACTTTCGACGACAAATACGACAAGATCCGTGAGCTTTTGGCGACCGACAAGACGCTGATCGGCAAGATCAAGTCCACCGCGGCGGCCTATGGCATCGATCCGATCCACATGGTCGGCGCGATCGTCGGCGAGCACACCTATAATGTCGACGCCTATGACAGGCTGCAGAGCTATTACGTCAAGGCGGCGGCTTATGCAGGAAACGCTTTCCGCTTTGCCTATGACGGCGAAACCATCGCCGAATTCCTGACGCATTCGCAATTTTCCGCCTGCGAAGACAAGTCAGGTTCCTACGCGCTGTGGAATTGCCGCGAAGGCGTATGGGAAAAATCGTTCCGCGGCAAAAAGGTCGATGGAAAGGCCTATCCCGACAACCGTTTCAGCGCGGTCTTCTTCCAGCCCTTTTATGCCGGCCAGACCTTTGGTCTCGGCCAGGTCAATCCGCTGACGGCGATGATGTTGTCCGACATGGTGTCGCGCACGTCCGGTTATTCGAAGCTGGATGAAAACGACGCTGCGGAAGTCTATGAGGCGATCATGGATCCCGACAAGTCGCTCGCCTATATGGCGGCCAATATCCGCCGGTCAATCGATGACTACAAGTCGATCGCCGATGTCGATATTTCTCGCAATCCCGGCATCACCTCGACGCTTTACAATACCGGCGGTTCGGCCCAGCGTGCAGCGGCGCTGAAAGCCCGCGGCGGCCTGCCGGAAGAGAATTATTACGGCTGGCTGGTCAACGACAAGATCGCCGAGTTGAAATCGCTGCTCTAAGTCCTGATATTCATTTAATCAGGAACGGATGAGGAGGGTTGCCCTTGGACATGCGCCCCGACCCCTTTGTGCCGCCGGCACCCATACCGCGCACCATCCCGCCATCACGGCTGGAAATCATCCGCACGGTCATGCGCAACCCGCTGGAACTCTGGGGTGTGCCGTCCTACACCTTGCCATGGATCAAGACGAAATTCTTCAAGGAACGCACGCTGATCGTCAACGATCCCGGGCTGATCCGCCATGTCCTCGTCGATAACGCCTCAAATTACGAGATGTCGGAAATCCGCCAGCTGATCCTGCGGCCTATCCTGCGCGACGGATTGCTGACGGCAGAAGGCCCGGTCTGGAAGCGTTCGCGCAAAGCGATGGCGCCAGTTTTCACGCCCCGCCATTCCCGTGGCTTTGCCGGCCAGATGCTGGCGAAATCCGAGGAATACACGGAAAAATATGCGGCGGTCGGCACTGACGGAGCGGTACACGACATTTCCATCGACATGACGGAACTTGCCTATTCGATCCTGTCGGAAACCCTGTTCTCGGGCCAGATCGTTACTCAGAGCAACAGTTTCTCCGATGATGTCGACAGCCTGCTCCATCGCATGGGCCGCGTCGACCCGATGGATCTCTTGCGCGCACCGGCCTGGGTGCCGCGCCTGACCCGCATCGGCGGCCGCAAGGTGCTGGAAAAATTCCGAAACATCGTCGCTGATACGATGAGGGAGCGGCAGAAGCGCATGCGCGAGACGCCGGACGCGGTGCCGCAGGATTTTCTCACCCTGCTCCTGCAGCTCGAAGGTCCGAACGGCCTCTCGCTGGATGAGATCGAGGACAATATCCTAACCTTCATCGGCGCCGGCCATGAAACGACGGCCCGTGCGCTCGCCTGGACGCTCTATTGCGTCGCCCATTCACCGCATGTGCGCGAGGCAATGGAGAAGGAAATCGACCAGGTTCTGGCCACCGGTGCCGAGCCGGTAGAATGGCTGGAACTGATGCCCTGGGTGCGCGCCTCCTTTGAAGAGGCCCTGCGGCTTTATCCGCCTGCACCATCGCTCAACCGCGCAGCCATCACAGATGACAAATGGACGAGCGCGACGGGTGAGAGCGTTGAGATCGAAGCAGGTGTCACCATTCTCGTCATGCCCTGGACGCTGCATCGCCACGAACTTTATTGGGAAAAGCCGCGCGCCTTTTTGCCGGAACGTTTTCTACCGGAAAATCGCGACAAGATCGGCCGGTTCCAGTACCTGCCTTTCGGTGCTGGTCCGCGAACCTGCATCGGCGCTACCTTCGCCATGCAGGAAGCGGTGATCGCGCTTGCCGTATTGATGAAGCGCTACCGTTTCGATGCCCTGCCCGGTACTGACATCTGGCCGGTGCAGAAACTGACGACCCAGCCGCAGAATGGCATGCCGATGCGTGTAAGCATCAGGTCCTGACCGCGACAGAACATGTCTTTCCCGGTCGATTGAACCTGTCGCGCCATGCTTTATTGATTGCTTCATAAGGATTTGGGAATTCTTGCGTGGCTTCACCTCTTCTTCTCGGCATCGATACCGGCGGCACCTACACGGATGCGGTTCTTTTCCGCGAGGATGAGGGGGTGATCGCCAAGGCGAAATCGCTCACCACTCGGCATGATCTTTCCGAAGGAATCTCGGGTGCTGTCGAAGGGGTACTGGCAAGGAGTGGTATCCCGGCCGCGGAAATCGCCATGGTCTCGCTGTCCACGACGCTTGCGACCAATGCTTTGGTCGAAGGGCAGGGGGATCGGGCAGCGCTTGTCATGATCGGCTTCGGCCCGGACGATATCGCCCGAGGAGGGCTCTCGGAAGCGCTCAGTACCGATCCGGTGATCTTCCTACCTGGCGGCCACGATGTCCATGGCAACGAAACGCCGCTCGATATGACATCGCTGGATGAAGCTTTGCCGCCACTCGGCCCGAGCGTCTCATCATTCGCCGTAGCCGGATATTTTGCCGTCCGGAATCCGGCTCATGAAATCAGGGTGAGGGATCGAATCCGCGAACTGAGCCACAAGCCCGTCACCTGCAGCCACGAGCTTTCCTCGAAACTGGGCGGACCGCGGCGCGCCTTGACGACGCTGCTCAATGCCCGCCTGGTGTCTATCATCGACCGACTGATCGGTTCGACCGAAGATTTTCTCGAAAAATCCGGCATCCATGCGCCCCTCATGGTCGTGCGAGGCGACGGTGCGTTGATGTCCGCTGGCGAGGCACGGCTACGGCCGATCGAGACCATTCTCTCCGGTCCGGCGGCAAGCGTTGTGGGTGCTCGTTATCTCACCGGCCTGGATGAGGCAGTTGTGTCAGACATCGGTGGCACCACGACGGATGTGGCGATAATTCAGGGCGGCAAGCCGAAGCTTGCGCTTGATGGCGCGAATGTCGGCGGTCACAATACGATGGTGGAGGCCGTCGCCTTGCGTACTTTCGGCCTCGGCGGTGATTCGGAAGTTCATATCGATGACCGTGGGCTAGAGGCAAAAATCACGCTCGGTCCTCGACGTCTTCTGCCTCTCAGCCTTCTGGCGGCCACCTATGGCGATAGCGTTCTGTCGGCTATCGATATGCAGCTACGCGCCACCCATACTGGTCGCCACGATGGCCGTTTCGCCGTCCGGATCGCTTTGAACGAAGCCTTGGTTGGGATACTTCAACCGCAGGAACAGGCGCTTCTTGCGCGGATCGGCTCGGCACCCGTGGCTTTGAATGCATTGCTCACAATGAATTCCCAGAAATCGGTTCTCGACCGGCTTGTGGGCCGTGGGCTCGTATACTTGAGCGGCATCACACCATCTGACGCGCTGCATGTTCTTGGTCGCCAAGGCCAGTGGAATGCCGATGCCGCACGATTGGGGCTGCAGCTCGCAGCCCGGAAGAAGACCGGCGCGGGACGCGAGATCGCCACGTCACCAGAAGATTTGGCCGACAAAATCGTCGCGAGGCTGACCCGGCAATCTTCCGAGATCTTGCTTTCGGCCTGCCTTGCGGAAGACGGTGCCGAATCAGTCAACCCATCGGTCTCGCTTGCGGTTGATCGGGCATTGAAGCGCGTACCGGGTATCGCCCGGTTTTCCATTTCGCTTGACCGTCCGCTTGTCGGTCTAGGCGCTTCGGCACCGGTCTATTATCCTGCAATTGCCGATATGCTTGGAGCCGAATCGATCATCCCTTCTGATGCGGATGTTGCCAACGCCATCGGCGCTGTCGTCGGCCATATAAGGGTTACGGCGACGGTCACCATCACGTCGCCGGAGGAAGGTGTCTATGTTGTAACCGGTGCCGGTGAGACAACCACCATAATCGGGGAAGAGAATGCGCTAGACGCCGCTGAGGAGCGGGCAGTCATTGCAGCGCGGCGCAAGGCCGGACAGGAAGAGGCCCAGGGCATCCTGATTTCCATCGAAAAAGAGATTATGGCACCGGAAGTTGAAGGCGGACGAAAACTCGTTGAAGCGCGCATCGTTGCCACTGCAACGGGCCGCCCGCGGATGGCACATCCACAATCCTGACCGAACCGCCGTGGGCTTTCCGCGCCTTGATACCCGTAATCCCGCAGGCAAAGCTACGGCACAGGAAAGGGTGACGGCCGGTAGATCTAGGCTCATGTCATCGCAGTAAAAAAGCCGCCGGGAATGTTCTCGGCGGCTTTTTGATTTCGGTATCCCGTCAGTCCTACTGGACCACGACGACTTTGGTTGCCTTGCCCGGACGCACCCGGCTGTAAAGGTCGATAACGTCCTGGTTCATCAGGCGAATGCAGCCGGATGAAGCCGCCGTGCCGATCGAGGCCCATTCCGGCGTGCCGTGAAGGCGAAACAGCGTGTCCTGGCCCTTTTCGTTGAACAGATACATGGCGCGTGCGCCAAGCGGGTTGTTCAGGCCTGGACCCATGCCGTTTTCGACGTATCTGGCGACATCCGGCTTGCGGGCTGCCATTTCTTTCGGCGGATGCCATGTCGGCCATTCCTGCTTCCAGGCAACATAGGCCGTGCCCGACCATGCAAAACCAGCCTTGCCGACGCCGATGCCGTAGCGCACAGCACGGCCGCCCGGCAGGATGTAGTAGAGATGGCGTTCACGGGTATTGACGATAACCGTACCCGGCTTTTCCGCAGTTTCGTAATTCACGATCTGGCGGACGAACTCCTGCTTGACCCGGTTGATCGGAATGGCCGGCAGGGTATAGCCTGCATCGGTCACCGATCCGTAGGAATCGGTGAAGATCTGGGCCGTCTCGATGCGAACCGGTGCATCTGTCTTGGCTGTTTCGGACGTGGTCGAGCAGCCGGCCAGGGCGGCGGTTGCCAACAGGCCGAGTGCGAGCATGCTGTTGCGAAAGCGCATGGATATCTCTTGGTGAAACTATCGATTGAAATGGCGTCAAGCCGCCGTCGAAACCGTTATTTTCCATTCGATTGCGGTTGGCAAGTTGCGCAAGCGCTCAGCGCGTCGGCAGCAGTCGAATTGAAAAGCCCATTGTCTTTTTGCAACATTCACAATGCTGCCCACCTGTAATGGCTAAGGAACAGGCATGACGATATTGAATGTTGTGAACGACAACCCTCTGATCGATGGCCGTCAGTCGCCTCGCGCGATGATGGTCCGCAAGGGCGCGCAAATCCTGCTTCACGATATGAAGCATGCTGTTCTGCCCGAACTAGTCTTGCCGAATGGCAGAAGGGCGGACCTGATCACCGTATCCGATAAGGGAGAAATCTGGATTGTCGAGATAAAGACCTCGATCGAGGATTTCCGTATCGACCGCAAGTGGCCGGAATATCGGACTTATTGCGACCGGCTGATCTTTGCAACGCACAGGGATGTCCCGCTCGAAATTTTCCCTGAAGACTGCGGCCTGATGGTGTCGGATGGTTATGGGGCGCATCTCTTGCGTGACGCATCCCAACACAAGCTTGCGCCGGCGACCCGCAAGGCGTTGATGCTCGATTTTTCGCGTACAGCGGCGCACCGCCTGATGATGGCGGAATGGTCTACCGGCAAGAGCTTCGACGACATAGAGACCTAGTCAAGGGCGTGGCCTGCCTCTCTGCCGCAATGACATAAGTCCCGCAGCCCGCAAGTCGCGGCGGGCGCCTTATTTAGGTGCCCGCTTTGCCAGGATGCGCTGCAACGTGCGGCGATGCATGTTGAGGCGTCGTGCCGTTTCCGAAACGTTGCGTTCGCACATTTCGTAGACGCGCTGGATATGTTCCCAACGCACGCGATCTGCCGACATCGGATTTTCCGGCAGGTCAGCCTTTTCTCCGGGACGCTGCGTCAAGGCGTTGAACACATCATCCGCATCGGCAGGCTTGGAAAGATAGTCGACGGCACCAAGTTTGACCGCAGTGACGGCAGTCGCAATGTTTCCGTATCCGGTCAGTACGATGACGCGTGTATCCTGACGGAACTGCCTGATGGTTTCGATGACGTCGAGGCCGTTGCCGTCGCCCAGCCGAAGATCCACCACGGCGTATTTCGGTGCCCGCTGGCGCACTTTGGCAATACCTTCGGCGACTGTTTCCGCGGCCTCAACGGTAAAGCCTCGTGTTTCCATGGCCCGTGCCAGGCGACGCAGAAACGGTCCATCGTCGTCAACGATCAACAGTGAAGGGTCGGAACCAATAAAGTCCTCATTCTGAGGATTGGATTGCTGCAGTGTTGTTTCCATCTTCATTCTCCGGGATCGATGGACCCCAATTATCATATAGAACGCGATAAAATTGGAGCTAGATCAAATTGGCTTGTCCATAATTGATCTTGGCCATTCTATTCGAATGCGTGCACCGACCTGTCCGTCGCCGCGATTGCTGAAGCGGATCGATGCGCCGGATCGCTCCAGCAGGGTTTTGGCGATGAACAGCCCCAAACCCAATCCGCCGGCATGCTCACTCCGCTCGCGTGTCCGGGATGTCATATAAGGCTCGCCGATACGCGAAAGGATAACGGCAGAATAGCCTGGACCATCGTCCTCGATCATGATCGCCACCCGCTGGTCATCGTATTCCACCGAGATGACCACTTCATTTTTGGCATAATCGACCGCGTTTTCAATCAGATTGCCAAGCCCATAGAGAATTCCTGCGTTTCTCACGCCTATAGGTTCATGGCCACCGTCGGTTTTCTGCACCAGTCTGATGTCTATGTCGAACTGACGGTGCGGAGCGATCACCTCTTCCATCATCGACGATAGAGGCAGGCGCCGCAAATGCTCCTCGCCCTCCGCTGGCAGTGAGGTCAAGCGCCGCAGGATATCGCGGCATCGCTCGCTCTGGCTGCGCAACAGTTGCACATCTTCCTTGAAGCGCTCGTCCTGCCCCAGCTCTCGCTCCATTTCCTTGGCGACGACGCTGATCGTTGCAAGCGGTGTTCCCAGTTCATGGGCCGCAGCAGCCGCCAGACCATCCAGCTGACCGAGATGTTTTTCCCGCTCCAGAATCATTTCCGTCGCCACCAGAGCGTCGGCAAGCAGGCTGGCCTCATGGGAAACGCGGTATGCGTAGAAAGCCGCAAAAACCATCATCGAGGCGATCGAGAACCATACCCCAAGCTGCATGATCGGCTGGATGCGCAAATGCTCTCCCTCATACCACGGGACCGGGTAAGGAGAGAGTGACAAAACCGTCGTGCACACAAGCGCGAAGACAAGCAGCACGAGCGAATGACGCAATGGCTGTGATGCAAAGGCGATGATGACCGGCACGCAGATCAGCGGTGCAAAGGGATTGCCCAGCCCGCCAGTGATAAACAATAGCGCGCCCATTTGCAGAAGGTCGAAGCAGAGCAACGCAAGCGCTGATTTCGGTCCAAGCCGGTGGGTGGCCGGAAACCAAGCGGATAAAATGAGATTTGCGACCGCAAGGGCTGCGATCAATATGGTTGCCTGGGCGATAGGCATCGGAAAGTCGAGTACGCCCCAGATGATCAGGACCGTTATCGTCTGCCCCGCCACGGCCAGCCACCTCAGCCTGACGAGGGTTTGTAGGCGGATGCTGCGGCTTACATGGCCGATCTTGCTGTCCTGCGATGAAGTCATGTCTGTACTATGCAATATTGTTTCGGACATTGTTTATATGTGCCTTAAAGTGGTCAAACCTCTTAAAATCGACCCAGTATTTCATGGTACGTGACATCCTGTCACGTACCTTTGGGTTTTGCGCGGCTTGTCGGAGCGGCATCGACCGGATTTTCCGGCCATGGGTGTCTGGGATATCGGCCACGCATTTCCGCCCGAACATCTTTCCATGACCCGGACCAGAAGCCGGGCAGATCGCGTGTCGTCTGGATCGGCCTGTGTGCCGGCGATGTCAATTCAAGAAGCAGCGGCAGTTTGCCGTTCGCGATCGCGGGATGATTTTTCAATCCGAACAGCTCCTGGACACGGATTGTCAGCACCGGTTCTGCGCCGTCATACTGGATAGGATGGCGTTGGCCGGTCGGCGCCTCGAAATGGGTCGGCGCAAGCCGGTTCATAGTGTGCAGCAACTCGTGTGGTACCAGCGAACGCAACCCATCCGAAAGGCTCGCCGCCGATATGGAAGTAAGTGCGGACGCATGGCCTTGATAGGGTACGAACCATTCATCAAGGCGAGCTATAAGCGCATCGTCGCTGACATCCGGCCATGGCTCGCCAAGCGATCGATGAAGGAACCCCAGCCTTTCCCTGAATTGTAGGGTCTCCTTCGAAAACGGCAGGCTGTGCAATCCGAACTGCCGTACGCCGTCGGCCAGCGCCCGTGCCGCCTGTTCCCCGGTCGGTTTGGGTAAGGGTTTTTCGCTAAATACGATTGCTCCGAGCCGGGTGGTTTGGCGCGCACGAACCTGACGGCTGGCCGGGTCGAAAAAACATTCTTCTGCGGACCGGACTGCACCGCCCATCTCCGCTTCCACCTCGGAACGAGATATTTCCGCGGCGCTGAGAATGCGTGGCCGCGCAGCTTTCCCGCTCACGTCGGAAATCACCAACATGGAGGCCCCGGCAAGTCGCTCGGTTTCCGGCAGTTCCGCTCCTCGGCCGTTGGCCATGATGAACCGGCCCTTGCCGCCGCGCTGCAGCGCGATCCGGTCGGGATAAGCATGGAGAAGAAGCGGGCCTGCTGACCCGCTTGTCTGTCGTGCTGCTTTGTTTGGCAGACTGTCGGCTATCCGGTTGGCCAGACCCCGGCTGGCTTGGGCCCGCTCGCTGCGGTCAGCCCGGAACCGCCGCAGCCGTTCATCGAGATCGATATCGTTTCCTCCAAGTCCCTGTTCGGTCAGGAGAACGGCGAGATGGCTCGCCTCGAGCCCGCGTCCTTCCTCGTCCGCATTGATGACCATCGCCGCCAGCCGAGGCGGCAAGGCCAGCTGACGGATAAGATGACCTCTCGGCGTTAGCCGGCCGGTGTCGTCCAATGCGCCGAGAAGGAGAAGCAGGCCTTTTGCCTCGGAAAGCGCAGGTCCGGGCGGTTGATCCAGAAAGGCGAGCGTTGTCGGATCAACCACGCCCCAATGAGCAAGGTCGAGCACGAGACTTGAGAGATCGCTCGCGAGTATTTGCGGCGGCGTGAAATCCGGCAGTGCAGCGGTCTGGCCCGCGTGCCAGAGCCTGATGGCGATACCCGGCATGGTTCGCCCGGCGCGTCCGGCCCGCTGGTCGGCCGAAGCCTGTGATACCCGTACCGTCTCCAGCCGGGTCATTCCGGTGGAAGGCTCGAAGACCGGCAGACGCTGCAATCCGCTGTCGATGACGATCCGCACACCGTCGATCGTGATAGATGTCTCTGCAATCGATGTGGCGAGCACGATCTTGCGCTTGCCAGGCGCTGCCGGCTTGATTGCCAGATCCTGCTCGTGTTGTGTCAGATTGCCATAAAGTGGCGCAATCGCGGTGTCTGCATCGAACCGGCCCTGCAGCCGCTCGGTTACCCTTCTGATTTCCGCCTGTCCCGGTAGAAAGGCAAGGATGGAGCCATCTTCGTCGCGATGTGCGCTTTCGATCGCACGCGTGACTGCGTCCTCGACACGCTCCTGCTGGCTTCTTTCATTATAACGGACCTCGACCGGAAAACTCCGTCCTTTGCTTTTGATCACCGGAGGGTCGTTCAGCAATGCCGCGATGCGATCCGTATCGAGGGTTGCCGACATTACGATTATACGCAGGTCTTCTCGAAGCGCCGACTGTGTGTCGAGCGCCAGCGCCAGTCCGAGATCGGCATCGAGCGAGCGTTCGTGGAATTCGTCGAAGATCACCGCGGAAACGCCGGCAAGTTCCGGATCGTCAAGGATCATTCGGGAAAATACCCCTTCCGTGACGACCTCGATCCGTGTCGCCTGCGAGATCCGCGTGTCGAGGCGCATTCTGTAACCGATCGTCTGCCCGACACTCTCTCCCTTGAGCGCCGCCATGCGCGAAGCGGCAGCTCGCGCCGCCAGCCGCCGCGGCTCAAGCAGGATGACCTTTCCCGTGCACCATGGCTCTTTGATCAGGGTAAGCGGCACCATGGTCGTTTTGCCTGCACCCGGTGGGGCGGAAAGGACTGCACAAGAGCTCCGGCGGAGCGCCACGGTTAGATCGCCCAGCACCTCTATAATAGGGAGTGGCGCATGCGTGCTGCTATCAGATCTGTCCTCTTGGGGTTTCTTTTCCATATATATGTGAGCTCTCGGTATTTTCGGGCGTCTAAAGACCCATCAGGTCGGTGGCGTCCTGATGAGGTTTTGCAATGCCATAGCAGCGCGAAACGCACGAGTGAACAAGAGCGCCGTTTCGACTGCTGAAAATCTATGCATGCCCGCAATTTAAGCCATGAGCATCTGCTCGCATGGCATTGGAGAAAAATGACATTTTTTTAAAAATGGCTGTTGACTCAATCGGGTCGTCGGATCTATAACCCGCTCACTGACGAGGGCGGCGGCGCTGCTAGCGACGAAGCTTCTCGTTCTAAAGAAAACCACTAAAGATTGGCATTTGCTGATTGGGACCGGGCTCCGGTTAGGTCTCGAAGAACTGAT